>Ga0136643_10016631_pt1 | contig 11061 bp, 9 predicted proteins | sample TergutLab28metaG_FD_96883 | JGI IMG/M metagenome (GOLD analysis project Ga0136643, IMG submission 96883) | Labiotermes labralis P1 segment gut microbial communities from Petit-Saut dam, French Guiana - Lab288 P1 (version 3) (version 3) | ecosystem: Host-associated > Arthropoda: Insects >... | reverse complement strand
GAATGAACAGGGTGGTAGAAAGGCCATCACCCTGCCTAACACCTGCATTAAATGTAAAACTATTACTCAATTTATTGGTTACCTTCACCCTTGCTGTAGTATTCTTCATCGTCATCTTGACCAGTGTGATTAGCTTATATGGGATCTGCATGTCTTCCATTACCTGGTACAATTTATATCTGTCTGTGCTGTCAAATGCTTGTTTAAAATCCACAAATAACATGTGCAGGTCCTGGTTGTGTTCATAGTGTTTTTCCATTATCTGTGTAATTATGAATATTTGATCAGAGGTACTTCTATTTTTACGAAAACCACACTGATATTCTACAAGTACATTTTCTGTGATTTTCTTTACTCTTTAATTTAATACATTAGAGAATACCTTGTATACTATATCCAATAATGTAATGCCTCTATAGTTGTTGCAGTCAAGTTTATCACCTTTTTTTAATATGGGGCAGATAATACCAGTTTTGCAATCTTCAGGCATCTTTTCTTCCCTCCATATGGCACATATTAGTTAATGTAATTTTTTTACCAGTTGTTTCCCTACATATTTAATCATTTCTGGTATAATGTTATCTTCACCTGGTGCTCTTCCATTCTTTAATTTTGCGATACTTTCTTCTATTTCTTCATATGTGGGCATCTTCGAGTTTCCACCCTTGTCACTTTCCTCAATATTTAATGCCAAATCTAATTTCCCCTGGTCACTACAGCTGGGATACTCTTTATTTAGTGCATCCTTAAAATACTCTGCCCATATATTCATTATTTCTTCTTTATCGAACAATACCTTTCCATCCTTATCTCTACATGCTTCTTGTCTTGGATGGTAGCCTTTCCTGATATTGTCCATTGCTTTATAAAGGACTGTCATCATGTTACTTAGTAATTTTGTTTTACCAACGTACATCGGTTCCTAAGTAATTTTGGCAAAATGCTTTAAATAGCAGTATATAATGCCCATAGAATTTGAAAGATTTCATTTCCCTACGTTTTTAAGGTTGAAGTAGGCTCCGCCATGGCACATGTTAGTCACTGGCCCGTCATGGTGGAGACCCAGGTTTCATCTCGGGTCTCAGGTCAGTCCACATGGGATGTGTGGTGGAAAGAGTTACACCAGGGTGTGTTTTTCTCCAAGTACTTCATTGGTTCCATCATATCATACCATGATTGGTCTGTACTCATTCATTCCCCTATCACCAACACTGTATAATCTTAACAGTCGTAGTGTCAATAAATAACAGAGTTAAAAAAAGATGTTTTTGAATCATACTATGCATATAGCCTGCTGTATCACTCTAATGATAATGTGCTGAGAAATGGAGTTTAAAATTAGTTTAGTCTGACACTTGTCCCAACTTACAAGTGTACATAGAAGACACTTAAAGAAACTATTTATGACTTTTTAGTATTGGAGTTACCTGTATACCACATCAATGCCAGGAAACATTAAGGAATGGGTGGACGAGCACATGAACTGCGAAGATATCGCAATGAATTTCCTTGTTGCAAATGTTACTAGTAAGGCTCCAATTAAGGTGAGTAATCATATATAACTGCAATATTAACATATTTTCTGCTGGCTTCTGTTACCTATGGGATTTCTGTTCCATCCTCTTTAAATCAGGCCTGGACATGTCTGTTATTATTTGAACACACTCTGACAAATATTTCTTTTGACATTCATAGGGGCGTACATTGTAATATTATTTCTATAGTAAAACCAACTAGATGCATCAATGTATCAAATTTATTTTATTTCAGAATGACATTCCACATGTTTCGGATGGTCTTCCACCCATCATCAGGTTGAAGTAGGCTGCTGCTAGCAAGCAGACAGCAGTATCTGTTTGACAAATGCCTGTTGCTGTATGTACAGTCTTGAACGCCTGATGATAGATGGAAAGACCTTCTGAAACATGTAGAGTGCCATTACAAAATAAAATAAATTTGATACATTGGTGCATCTTGTTGGTTTTACTATAGAAAAAATATTTCTTTGTTGCATTTCTGAATGGACACTGCAGATCCCCCCTGACAGCAACTGAATTGCACCCTATTCCCAGGAAGGGAATGTGTTAAAAATGTACAAAGGGTCTATTCATATTCAGAGCAGATGAGATGCAAGGTTACATATAGAGGTGTAAACAAACATTAGCCTGGGCTGTTATCTTAACATATCTGTGCTGGCATGCCACTGCAGTTTGAGGAGGGATACATTGTTTAGTTGAAGAAAATTTTGTGTGGTTTATTTCATGTTTTCGTATTATAAGTTAAATAAGTTGATACTAAAGGTGGGATTTTAATACTGTTTAGTTATACTGGTGTTAAATTTTGAAACAAGCAGTTCTTCTATTAGTGTTTATAGTCAGATTGGAACTTTACAGGTAACACCAAGGAAGAAGTTCAAGTGTCCGGAATGTACCAATACTGAAATGCTGTCAGCTGATTTGAATCACATGATGGAAAGGTCACAGTGCATTGATATGTTCTCCTCCATCTATGGGTCAATGCCTCTCCAAACTGTCGAGTTCCGTGCTGATCCAGTACTCTACAAAGACAGCTTCCCAGAGAAGCTTAAGAGATTTAATGATATCGGAAGTTTATAAGATGTCTTAAAACCAACTTGCAGTTACTGAAATTTTTCTGAATTTTTTAATGTACCAGGCCACAGGTTAGATGTAACTATGTTACACTTCATTGCTTACTTCACTGTAATCTAATTATGTACATTCTTTGTGTTAAAAAAGTGTGTTGTTCTACTTTCTCAACAGTTGGTAACATAAAGTAGTTGAAACAGAATTCATTTGGTACTGTACGTGTGATTTTGTTTCCTCATTCTGTGTATTCATTGTCTCCCAATAAGTGTACTTGTACACTTGGCCAAACTTCAGTAACAAATTCTGATATCACAAGTTGTGACCTGGGATGGCCGTGTGCTGTCCTGTACAGCATGCATGACTCCAGCATTTTCTAGTTAGGAATACACATGCAGTGTGGATCTTTTTCCTACTCCTAATAGCATTCAATTCATATGGCATTAGTTAGATTTAATCTGTGGTTTATAGATTAATGCTTATAACTTAGCAAACGAACAGTTGTATTTACATTTCCACCTCATGTGACTGATATATCATTCAAATGTTGTGCGTCCTTGTTGCTAATTATAGCATGTGTGTCCTCCCTGATTATGTACTTTGCAAAGAATATTTGTTGGGTACAAGAACAGTGTGGCGATCCTGATGAGTTCATAATTGACATATGAAGTGTGAACCTGTAATGTATTCTTGATTTTGTTATAGTGTGCCATTGTACATAATGTTTGTTGACTGACTTTTACATATAGGGTGTGCAGGATATGTTACCTAAGTAAACACCTTAATAAAGTCTAATATGCATTCTGAGGTAAAGCAACATTCACACAGGACAAGAGTTAGGCATGTTATCCTGCCCAAGAAGACATTGCCCACAACATTCAGTGTGGGCAGTATCAGGTTGGTCTCTCCTGACTCAGCTTTTCGGGTGCAGTAGTGGTGAGTTTTATGATGCACTTGGCTACAGTCTGTATCCTACATGAGCATTGGTTGTCATTGAAGATGGGGACCTGATGGATCTCTAATTGTATATTCTGAACAGCAGCGGTTACTGGTTGCATCATACCCTGATGATGGAAACAAATTTGGAGTTATGTTTGGAATGTATGTGCCCGTGTACCTGTCAAGAATTATCGCAGTTCTGTATAGCTGTGGTCATTCCCTATAAAACATTTGTAGGAAAGTATGATGCCTTCCTGCCTGTGGATTGGACCTGGTGGCACATTCTAGTGTATCTTCATAATGTGAAGAAACTTAACATTAGTACTTATTGGATGAACATGAATTTGTTCATGGCTGCACAAATTTTAAAAAAATCTGATAGCTAACTGGAAGTTTTAGGCACTAGAAGTGTGACATGAAGCAAATTCCATACAGTGGACCCCACTGAGGCGCCATCATTCTAAAGTCAGTTGTCACAGCAGGATTTGTCCACCCTCATCTTGTTTTTCAAGGGTTTCGTACAGAACAGTGGGCGACCATGTCACCAAATGTGGTGCTGGAGTTGACACATCTTTCTTCACAGGGGCAGTTTACAACAGTTCGCGTAAAAATGTAATAAAACACGTCACACACAACTCTATTTAATGAACGGCTATCCAGATTGCTATATCGTTCGATTCCAAAGAAATTTTCATCATGCAAATTATGTGAAACACATGAAAAACGTAGTTTAAAGTTTTGTAGGAATTTCCTTAGGATTCTTTACGAATCGAAACATATAGTAATGTACAACGCCGTTCAAAGTTATGTGTGACTGACGTGTTTTATTCTGTTTTTATGCGAACGTTGTAACACTGTGGGATGACCCTAATAAGTATACAAAGAGCAGTTTGTAAGACAGCTGACTTGTTACACTACACAATCGCGTGATGTTGGACGGCAGCTCGTAATCCGTGATCACGATAATGTTGATCTGTGATAATGAAAGAGTGCCGATTCGCGGGCGGGTGTTATGTTCAGAGATTCTTCAACAGATGGCATGAAATGACTGATGATTTACGCTACCACCTGGTGGCGAAACGGTAATTTTCTATGGCGTTTCTTTGACCAGGTCCACGGTAAAATTTTAACACCTGCAAGCGACGTCGTTATTATGTCTGACACTATGTTTAATATTCATAAATTCTACGTTGTACCCACACTGTGTGTATGTTTTGTGTGGATTTCAGAACAGCGATTACTTTAATAATTATTTCCTACACCGCATTAACTCACTGGATTTTAAAATTGCGACAGAATTTAAAGTGCGGTAGGAACATAGCACAGCTTAAGTTTTTTAAATTGATGCTCCACGAATTTCGGGAACCGGGTTTCCTTTAGGTGTTTAGGCCGTAAAATGGCCCTGGCGGTTAGTCGCCGACCTCTAATCGCTGAGGACCGGGGTCGATTCTGGGCTATTCTCATTACTATGGACAAAGTGGCAGTAGAACAGGTTGGTATCAGTTCCGTTTTCGCAGTATTTTGCAGCTCTCTGTAGATCTGGCCTGTACATTCAAATCAGTGGGTTAAGGTGCCTATAATGAGTTCTTGGTTTTTCAACCCCTAGAATTATGAAGCAAAATACAACGCCTGCCAAGTGGTCCTTAAGCTTCCCCGATGCAATGTCACTTGTGGAGCTTCACTATTAACGTTTTTAGATTCAATGTGTGCACGTAAATCGTTACACAACAAATTATAGTTGAACACCTAGCAGAGATGTCTTTTAGATGCGTATCTTTTACAACATGGGATGCGTGATGTGCCCATCTTCGTGACAAAACAGCGATACGTTCTTGAGTATGTATGTTTGTAGCTACATTCTATGATTTTTGTCAAGTAAACAGGCAGCAGAAAGCTCATCCTAAGACTTGTGTCTTCTAGAGCCCATGTGGTATATCAAGTACACAATTTATATGAATATATAGGATCTGTAGCATAGAATATATGACAATGAAAACCACCGATAGTTTAGGAATGTGAAAAATAAATTGGCATTTGGTAGTGCTACGTAAAGATACTTTACAGTCATTTTTGTCTTCGTTACACAGTTCTTGAGTGCTATGCTATTTTCTGCCTTTAGCATAAATATATAGTTTCGATCTATTTTAGGAGGGGAGGTGGGTTACAACTATTTATAGGGACAATATGATTTTCATCCCCTACTTGGTTATTTTATTCTAACACTAATCATCGTGTTCCCCAGTTCAGTAGGAAATGAAGCCCGTATCTGTCAACCACAACTCATGGCCTGAAAGGGTGGATCTTTGTTTACCATATTAGGAGAAGTTTACCTAATTTGGCAACAGCGACTTCTAAATATGGAAGTGGGGCTGTCCTTAGTACTATTCGTGTATCACTCCGCCAGCAACATTTGTCAGAAATATTCCCGAAAATGTACAGTTTGAGACCCGAAAATTGATTCCAGAGTTTATATTGTCACAATAGGGTTTAATATACGTTGTAAAGTGCTACTTTTAGGCCTCTATTTCATTTATGTTCGAAGGGAACTATTTTCTTCCTGTAACTCATCGTGCCAGATGCGCGGTAGTGTAGCACGTAGGTCAAATTACGAACAGTCGTGGTTTGGTGATGGTGCTGTTGAATGGGTAGCTGTAAAATTGGGTGTTTAGATACTTGAGGGGTTCGTACAGTATTGTATTTACTGTGATGAAATAACAAACTAGTGCTGTGCCGTGATGGATACCCCCACAGGCGGGGGAAGAGATTCCCGATTTAATACTGGTTACAATATGTCGCTTTTAAGTGGTGACACACACTCAGAAATCTATGCTTCTACTGGCCATAGTAGACCTTCAACCTCGTTAAGTTCTGGTGGGGTGTCAAGGCCTTCGCTGTTACCAAGTACCTGTGGTGCAGGCATTCAACGTGTTGGGGTTAAAAGAACGTCTTCTGATGTGTGTTTTGATCAAGAAGTGTCAGGTAGACCAAGCATGTCATCGCAAAGTGGGATGGGCATGACAGAGTGTGGGTCTGACCTAGGTGATGATAGTTTTTCACAAGCACAGAAAAAGACACCACCACCTAATGGCAAAAAGACAAAGGGGCGTGTGAAAATTAAAATGGAGTATATTGACAATAAACTGAGAAGATACACAACGTTTTCGAAGCGGAAAACTGGAATAATGAAAAAGGTATGTCACGTGGAATGTTAGCTCTTAAGCCAATAAAAACACGTTGTAGCAAGCGGGGTGTACTTTGTCACACCTGCGGCGTTATTCATTGTTTTCAACGCTGTCCTTCTTTTAATGTCGTGTGTGTTGATAACTTTAAAATAACGTTTTAAAAAGCAGTGATTTCTACATGTGCAGTGCTGTAATAGTGTGGAAGTAATGTTAGAAACAATTGTAACGGGAACAAGGTGCATTCATACCTCGCGGTTGGTTAATTTGTTCACACACATATTTATAATGGATTTTTTTTTATTCGAGGCTAACAAGGATGTGCCATCGGTCCGTATACAGATGTCTTTATTAGTGTTTTGTAATTTCGAGGTTCCGCAACTCGCAGAACACTTTAGTGACACGTTTCCCGATATTTACCTGCTTTATGATATAAATAATCGTAGAGGGGAGCGCCTTGATGTAAATCTGAGCGTTATTTTTGTACGGAGTTGCTTTCTTTCGCTCTAAGTGTCGTTAAATGACTCAAAATGTAGTTCATAACAAGGTGATCAATTTCATGTGCGTATTGTGCTCGAAGTATTTAAACGTTCAGCCGACAGATGTCCACAGTTGTACCAACTCAACTCAGATTCTTCGGAACGATTTGGAATCTTTAAGAGCCCAATATTTAAATTACGCGCCTTCTCTGGAACCCGTAGGTTCCATTAAGTGTGCTAATGGCCCGCAGCGTGATTCAGAGGAATCCATGCCACATTTTCGCAGGCAGGTTCTTTGAAATGCATTTTAATATTATCTTCCCATCTCTGCCGAATTATACAAAATGGCGTCTCTTTCTTTGCTCTTATACAGATGAATTTAACTATTATTTTGCCTGTTATGGACATAGTTTTGTGTTTATTGAGATTCTTAAATTTGGTTTGGTTCTGTAGTGCAATATAATGTAATGTACTTTAATTTGATTCATGTTAAGTTTGCGTTGAATGAAACGGGACTTTTTCGAAGAGTTTCATGATTGTCATCATATGGGTTGTACATGGCTGTTGTTATTTGAAGTTACTTACCTTGTGCCATGTTTGCCAAAGGAGCCATTTGTGTAACAGATGTTAAGGATGAGGTAACATAAAATTTTTGCATCCCCAATAAAATTAATGATGGAACCAGAATGGAGTGGTCTTGGTATTGTCCTGTCCATATCAGTTGTCAGCAGAATTTATTGTCTTATGTTGTGAAGCGTGTCCTAATACATGGTATAATTTGTAGGGTTATTGAGGTATTTGTTCAGTATGGAGAAAATGTAGTTGCATTCACTTAAGCAAAGCTGATCTGATGTGACCGAAATAGGAAAGAACAATTATGTGGGATGAAGAATTCCCCCATTGGGGGGGGGCTGAAGCCATACCATGCACTTGGACTGCAACATATATTACACGGCTCTTCATATGGTAATTTAGTGATATAGTAAATAATATGGGACAGTTTCTACAGCATTTTTTAATGAAAATGGATGTAAATAATATCAAAATCTTTTTTTGATTGATATGAAATTTACAGCAATTAATAACAATAAAGCTGCTGCAGCTGTAATCAGAGAAGAAGCCATTTTGTAGAGTCTGGCAGAAAATGTGTACAGTTTGAAACAAAATTGAAGGAAAAGATGTGGATTAGGTGGTGGTGTGTATGAAGTGGAATTTGGACTAAGAGGCTGTTGGTTTCTCAAGGACTCTGTTGCATGGCATTACGTTCGGTGGTTGTAGGTCAAGGGGCTTGATGAGGAATTGGTGTTACATTTTATATGAATGTAAACATCTACATTGTAAAGGCGAGGGCTTAAGTAGATTTTGAGGTCATGTGGGTTGTGACACTAGCCCTGTAGGTGGAGTATCAAGCTGCTACTGTCTAAGGCTAGGAGCAACACATGCAGAAAAGCTGCTATCTGCCTGCAAAAATACATGCTTTCATAAAATGGAAGACATTGCTGTCATTGTTCAAAGCTTTGAAAACCTGAAGGCTTACAATAGCAGCAGCTGTTTCAAAAAGAAGGATTAATGACCTGTAAGTTTAGAGAGTAAGGCGTGTGTAGATCAAGTTGTCACATTTCAGTGTGAGTGAAACTGCTGAACGTCTTAGAGACTGAGATAAAAATTGTATTGTAGATGCAGCAGAAGGTTATATACACATATTTTGTGGCATTCCAACTGATAAAATTAATTTTTTGTTCATTATCGTGTTTCAAGATCTGTTTGCTAGTACCAAAAATGAGCCAGTATTCTTAGGTCGCCTTGTACCCAGGTCTTAGAAGTTTCATATGCTTGGTTTCATTTGGGAACTCTTGGCCTTGCATTACCTGCACATGATTGTTGTTGATGGTCCATCTACTGTGTTTATAACTGAAGAATAAGAACCAACTAGATGCTACTTGTTATTTTATTGTACTTCTTATAGGCTTAACATGTTTCGGGCACTGCTGTGCCCATCATCAGGAGCTCACGACTGTAATGTTGATTACCTCATTGGTTGTTTCGTTCTTGGGTTGCTGTGGCTTAGAAGTTAGGTGCGGGTAGGCTGGAGTAGTGTCCGGGCTGCAGGCTATAGCAGGCAATAGCACGATGAGAGTCATGCTTTTGCCTGTAGCCTGGTCACTACTCCAGCCTACCCGCACCTAACTTCTAACCTACAGCAACCCAAGAATGAGACAACCAATGTGGTAATCAACATTATAGCCGTGAGCTCCTGATAATGCGCATAGTAGTGCCTGAAACATGTTGAGCCTATAAGAAGTACAATAAAATAATAAGTAGCATCTAGTTGGTTCTAATTTTTCAGTTATCACAACAATGCGCAGTCCAACACACATCAAAATACAGTGTTTATATTTGTGGTCTTCAGTTAGGAAGTTGGTTAGTTAGAGGGTATTCACATATAGGGCATTCATTTACACAGCCAGATTGTGGTCTTTAGGTTGTGATGCTGTGTAGTGTGGTAGGTGGGTACCAACATTTGGAAGGAACATACTGGTTCTGTGTTCAGGGTGTTGCTACCCCACCTTAGAATTCCAACACATAACCTTTACTAGGATATCAAATATCTTTACAGAATTGTTGTCATGATAACCAGAATATTATACATTTCTGTTTCATTTCTGACTTAAATAAGTACAATAAATGTAGGTACAAATGTACATTTGCTGTAATATTTGGCAGTTAATTTGTTTCATTATTCCTTATGTATCAGGGAATTTAAATTTTATTGAAGCACATTTTCTGTACCTACTTTTTTTTTTCCTATGGCTTCAGTAAAATTTCTACCCTTTTAATCAAAGTTGCAAACCTGGTTCCACTTTATCACCTGGAAATCAAATTTTTTATATTTTTCTGACTGCCAACCCATAGGTTTTAATGTGCTATTGGTAATACATGTACTGGAGTTTGAAAATGTTTTAACAGCTGTATTGTGCCATCACATATAGGCCTAAGTACTTAGTTTCTGTTGTTAATATTTTAGGCATGGTTTAATAAGCATTTATTTTGAAACTTCTGACATGTGTAGCCTTCAGGAAGAGAAACTCTTTGACAGGTGCACAATTCCTGGGTGCCTGCATTTTGTATGGTGGCTAATGATATTTTCAGCATAAGTAATGCATTTCTTAACGTACTACGATGTGTTTCTGTTCACATGCACTGAATAGAAAGCACCAGATGACAGGGAGGTTCACAGGTCATTTCATAAGTATGGACCTTGCTTCATGTCAGACTTCTGGCACGTAGAATTTTTGAGGTAGCTTCTGTATGTTTGACAAATTTATGAATGCATGTTGTAGGTGCATTTTGTTCATGCGGTATTATGTTTGTTCTGTGATGATCAACTGATTATGTTTCCTTAATGTGTGTTGTATGCGAAAAATAATAATTCATTATGGCTGTGTCCCATACTGTTTGTTCGGTTGATTCTCATACTCATTCATTCATTTTGTAGTCTGTCTTATGAAAAGTCCACAGCTTCTTCCACAGCAAGTTCTCCATAGTGTGAAATCTAGTGCTTACTCTTCTTATTTCCAGTATCCTCTCATTTTCTGAATTGCAGCCAGTAGCTGCTTATGTTTTCTTCTTCATTTACCCATCTTTTTTTCTATATTTCCTACAATAAAGTGTTGTGTAAGACAGTTTCTAGGCAAGATGTGACCAATGCAGTTAGCCTTCCTTCTTTTTATTGTATGTAGGCTATTCCTGTCCTTCTTGACTCAGTGTAATACTTCATTTCTCACACGGTCGATCCAACTGATCTTCCAAGTCTTTGTCCAGCACCACATTTCAGAACTTTTCAGGTGTTTCCAATCTACT
>Ga0136643_10016628_pt1 | contig 11061 bp, 7 predicted proteins | sample TergutLab28metaG_FD_96883 | JGI IMG/M metagenome (GOLD analysis project Ga0136643, IMG submission 96883) | Labiotermes labralis P1 segment gut microbial communities from Petit-Saut dam, French Guiana - Lab288 P1 (version 3) (version 3) | ecosystem: Host-associated > Arthropoda: Insects >... | reverse complement strand
GGTCTGGAACGGGGTCCACTCAGCCTCGTGAGGTCAATTGAGGAGCTACTTGAATGAAAAAAGTAGCGGCTCCAGGTCTAGAAAACAGAGATTGACGGCTGTGGGGAACCGTTGCGCTGACCATGTGACACCCCTCTATCCGCAAAAGTTGGCACTAACTTCGCCGACCGGCAGCGGCCGCTCTGTCGGTATAGTTCGCGTGCGGACTAAGGCCACGGAGTTTAGTTTAGTTTAGAAACTGGTACTAACTACAGCTTTTCAATATTTAAAATTCATAAACAAATACATAAATTTGTCAGCAACTTGAGGGAGGACAGAGATATGTATTTCGTTTCATAGCATTAGTGGTAGCTGAATTAAATATAAGTATGCAGTATTGGTGGAATGACTGAAGTACTTGGAGAAACATCTGTTTCAACGCCAGTATGTCCATCACAACTCTCAGATGGACAGGCCTCTACAATGAGAGGCCAGCGACTAAACCACCCGAGTAATTTGATGTAGATATCATTATTCATGAAAATCAGAATTACTGCCAAAAGTGTACCATATACTACAAATAATATACTCAAAGTAATTCGTACAAACCCCATGCATGACAGGACCACGGAAGGCCTAGGAACATACGATAACTCTACTTTGGAACAGGTAGTTTTACCAAAATTGTGGGAGGACAAAATAACTTATTTTACCACATTAATAAACAAATTAAAGTAAACAAACAGTAAAATACCCAATGAGTAACACAACGATTAATCCAATCTACATTATCATGCGTAGGTTACAACATGTTTACTGCCAAATGGGTGATCATCACTGGTAGTAATGTTGCATGTATTAGACTGCTACATGAAGATGTACTTTTAATACACCATTTCTACTGCCATTAACTAAAAACAAGGACCTCTTATGTGATCAATCAAATCAGGAATTTAACCATACCTAAAATCATATAAATCTGAAAACACCATGAAAATGACAATGTCAATGACACTGTAACCTATCCACAGACAAACTTTCAAGCCTTACATAAGATTTAGGTATTTCTGGTACCATAATATACTTCCAAGTTGACTTGAAGCCCTGTTCTTATTTGGTACAACAAATATTTATAGAAGTAATAAACATACATGTAAACATTATCACAATAAATGCACAATTTAATTACCGTATATCTTAGACTTCTACAGGCCAGATCCATTGGCACATATTTTAAGTAGTGTTTGAGCACATCAACTATCAGTAATATCTGAACTTGTGTTAGTTAACAAATATAATTGCAATGTTACTTATAGTTTACTTTGTACAATCACAGCACTGATTTTCACTTTTGTTTTCCTTCCATAAATTATATTATTCACAGCTAACTTTACCTGTGCACCATTTAATGTTGATCTTCAGCATTAGATACTACAAATAAAGATTGCACCAGGATATAAACATCAACTAGTCAACATATTTCAGTGAGTCTCAATATACCTACCTACAACTCAATAACAGAGAGATGGCAGCCCTTAATTGGTGAATAATGCTATTAGGATGATCCAGAAATATCCTAGTCTGTCTACAGCCAGGAACAGGCCAAACTTCTGACGCTGTATATGCATTCCTTTTGGATGCATATGGAGGAGACTAAATGCAGTGAACATCCTTTCTCTCTTGAAACCTACATCACTAATCCGTTAGAATAAGTTTATGAAGGAGAAATTATATTATAGACATTGAAAATCCACTGTAGGCTGATATAAACAAGTAATCTCAAACACCACATTGACTGAAATAACAAAGTGGTAATGGGAGTCATCTGGTGCAATCCTGGAAAGGGACCAGTTAATATGACTCAGGTTTTTCAAGGTTCTCTCTCTCTCTCTCTCTCGGCACATTCTGAAACAGTACCACACAGGATGTCCTGACCTATTATAGGACAGTACCACACAGCAGATCAACTATATTCTAGCACAGTACCTCATAACAGGTCAACCACATTTTGATAAGTTGTCTTTGAACAGGTGATGACCTAGGAAAGAACCTCACAACGGTTCATGATCACATTCTCCCTAGTCATAATCATTTTACCATATCTGATGTTATATAACTGCAGCTATTAACTACAGACCTGTAAAATAAATCACCTTTAATTTTACATAACCCAAGGAAGCTCCTTATTTTGTCTTAAGTTCCAGTACACACAAAATTACACAACTCAAGCACATACTCACATTATTAGGAGGTAGGCCTATTCATATGATGTGAATGGCAGGCATGATAATGTCCAGAACACCATGATACCATGAAGAACAGCTGAAATATAGCGACTTTTACAATGTAAAATGTGGCTACATAAGAGGCCTGGACATTCCATGTTACTGATCAAGTACCAAATATTATCATCATTACGTATTCTACAATTCCTACATAAATTGCACTTGGATTTCTTGTGGATTGACAAATATTACTTAAAGCTGTCATTAAGAATGTGATTCTCAGTGACTAGACATTTCTGGAGACATACAAATACTGCCTGGAAACTTACAAAAGCAGCATCAGGTGGAAGTCACTGATATGTAAATAGGGTGATGATAGAGGTAGCTACCAATAATGTTTAGTACATCCATATTCTCTGCCGACTTAATACTACAAGAATGTGAACAACTTTCCCCTTCACTATAAACATCACATTCAGTCTTTTATTTAAATAAATCTATGCATTACACAACAGTCTAAAAGTAGGAACTAAGCTGTGACAGAAATGCAAATTAAACTCCACATACAGAGGTCCTAATGAGAATAACTTGATGATGAATTACATAAATAACTAGACAATGCAAAATAATTAAAGATAACTTCTTATTCAAATAATGACTTCAAAAATTATGCCAGTAACCACTGACAACATGACAAACATTCTGAATGCCACCTCTGCTACCGTGCATATGCAGACAGTGCCACATGAAATACACAGGAAAAGTAACAGCAGAAAAGTGATCAATGTATTTGGCATCTAAACAAACCGTAACAAAAATGTAAAACGAGGTTGAGGGGACACAAGAGAATACATAGTTTTGCATTGTTAATACTAACACATGAACACTTTGGCTGAATATTATGACAACTGAGACTAGTTTCAAACGTTTTTTAGTTCAGCTTAGAATAGGTACACAATATCACAGTTAGTCTCACACACTCAACTGCTTTTCAACACTAGTCTCTTGAAACTGTCTTATAACAGTGTACAATCATAAACTTTTTATGGAATAATGGTTAAATAGTTTTCAACTTTCTCTCAGTCTTTGAATATAGAAATACGGTACGCCCAAAACTGAAAATACAGGGCTGTGTTAACCAAACTAACTAAATACATAATGGCAAACATTTAAGTCGGTTGATCAACTACTTGTCCTCGTTCTGATGTTGGCGGCTACAGTTGATGGAATGGAGACTCCAGTGTTGCAACTGAAATTCAGAGAAATTGGAAATGTGGTTAGGTAACACACATGATGAAGCACATTGTAACAATACATCAGAAATTCACCGCAATCGTATTCAGTGTTTCAATAATGGAAGAGTTCTGGCAACAGAATTGCAATGTACAAGGATGGAAGATCAGTGCAGTCCAGGTACTATAATGTGGCCCAGCACAGAATGTAGCAAAAATTAATGTATAAAAATAATAAATCCACATCTAAAGTCATGCTAATTAAAAAAAACAGGACATGTAGTTAAATCTTCTGGAGCAAAACGGATTGCAGGAACATACACTGCCATTTTACAGAGGGTGACAAAATTATTACTTGTACCTCTTGATAATATAGTAGTCTGGAGCAGAATTCAGAAGCCCACACTGCCACTGAACATGTGCATGCACACATGCACGCACACACACACACACACACACAGTGAACCACACAGAATATTTTGGTGTCACATCCACATGTGCACCCAGAATTTTTCGACTGGTGAGGGGGTTGCAGGCGGACTCCGGACTCTGAGGCTATGTATGTTTTATGTTTGATTTTAAAAAAATTGTGTTGTAAAAATCATGTCATAAGTATGACTGTTGACAAAACACAGTTTGTAATTGTATTTGTTACATACAAATATAATTACATGTTCCATGACTGACTCACCTACATACAAATATAATTACATGTTCCATGACTGACTCACCAAACTTAAATCACAATGTTTTATCATTTTGGTTTTTTTAATTTCATCACAGCCTAAGTATTTTACTTTATTTTTCAACATTCTAATGTACTAGTCATCAGCCAATTTCAGTGGGTAATTGTGACTGAAGGGTAAATCACATACAATGTTTTGTATCATTGTGCCTACAAAAACTGTTTTTAAAATTTCGATTTTGGAAATGGCCTGCTGGCAGCCCCCCCCCCCCCCCCCACAAAAAAAAAATGGGTATGCCTCTGGTTATGTCAACCAATGAAATTTGTACATCAGCATTTTATACTCATAAATACTCCAACCAATGATAGGCACATTAAAACCTACATGGTTGTACATTAGTTACTGAATGGTGTAATCCTTCAGAATCGTACAATGTATGGAGACTGACACTGAAATATGCCACATTTTATGACCCCTGCACTCAGTACACTGTATGATCCTTTAATTCTTCACATTATGCCATTCTTGGTTTTTCTTTGTCATGAACACATTTTTAAGGTTACTACAAATTTAAAATGTGTCTGTCTGTCTTTGGCAGCAGTTGGATCATAAACCCCAGCATCTTTGAGGGGTTAAAATCTGCTCAGGCCAGTAAACAAGCAGTCTGCATTTTCTACTCAACACAAAAGTAAAACTGGAACTGAAAGCACATTCTAACCTTAGCAAACTTACCTGACATTCAGAACTGCAGTACCATTCATTATGGCACGCTGAGCACATGAACCTTGCTGTCTGCTTGCAACGCCCACACACCAACTGTGAACGTGTGTGACTGTGTTCACCTGCCACAGAACATGCATCCTGAGATGGCCGGTCTGGAGCTACTACTGCAGTGGATGAAACCTGTTTATTGGCTGGCCAGTATGTCTCTCTCCTAGATGATACAGCACTTGCAGTGTGTAATTCTGCTGTTTGATTTCCTTGCTGCTGCTCTGACTGAAGGCCATGCACCACTGTTTTTTGATAAGCTGAAGCATGGGAGCTGCTTGGTATAAGTCTATGTGTATGGTATTGATGTACACTGTGCTGGGAAAAATGTGGCACTTCATGGTGTTCAGGGACGTGTACATGCCTTCTATGTAAAACACCACCACCAACATTCTGATCACGCAGAATTTCAAAACGTTTCTGTCTACTGGAACATTCTGGTAGTGACGTTCGATGACCATCATGTTGCCTTCCTTGACCATCTTGTTGCCTTCCTAACTCATCTTTTCCAGTAGAATTATCTGCTGTGGAAACTGATGCAGCATTTGGAGGATCCCTTACTTTACTGCCCACCTGTATAGATGTCTGAAGCTGCTGCTGATGTCCAGAATTCTTCACTGACTGAAGCTGTGAGGTATGAGAACGTGGCATCCTGTAGTTATGATGCAATATGCCACTATTATCTGTAACATTTTTCTCCTCTGAACTCAGGTTACGCACAACAGATGGCTGTATTTCTGAACTACCCTGATGATGTCTAGGAGATGTGGAATGTTGACTGTGGTTGTTCTGTTCATTATGCTGGCACAGGGGCAGAACTACAGATGTAACAGAACCTGATGGCTTGTTTTTGCCTTCAGCTTCTGACTTTTGCTTACAAACAGACAGGTCAATTGGACATTCTTCAACACTACTACTGTGCGGTCTGTTAGACATGGAACTGACGATTGCATGAGGTTCTTGTGTTATGACTGATGACTGCTGCACTGACTTGAACTGTGAAATGACACTCACATCACTGGGAGACTCTACTGAACGGACAGTAATGGGGTCAGGTGTAGCTTGAGGCGATGTGCATCTTGAAAGTACAGGAAGAGGTATCTGAGAACTTCCTGACTCTGTTGGTTTTGGCAGTATATTCTGTCTTCGAGGTGGAGGAGGCATGTTTTTACTTTGCGGTGCCAACATTTCTGTAGATGAATGTGGAAGATTTGCTTTGCTCCTCAACTTATCTGTTGGTACCTGCAACGGTTGGGTTTTAGATGGTAAATGCTGAGGCACTTGTAATGTCTGATGATCCACTGGTGGATGCGATGCTATTGCCGGTTGGGAGTGTGATGTCTGGAAGAAAGGTAATGACTGAGATTGTGGAGAAGTTTGAGACACTGGTGACAAGTGTGAATGTGCAGATGTGTGAGAGATTTGTAACAACTGAGAATTCTGAGTTTGTGGAGATAATAGTGAAGGGCGAAGACGTACAGATGTTTGAGGTACTGGTAATGACTGTGAATGTGGCGATATCTGAGACACTGGTAATGACTGAGAATTTGGAGAAGTGTGAGACAGTGATAAAGCCTGAGAATGTGGGAATTTCTGAGTTATTATTAATGACTGTGAATGTGGAGATAATGATTCATAATGTGAAGATGTCTGTGACTGTGGTAATGAATGAAAATGTGGTGATGTCCCAGACGTTACTTCTGATTGAGAATGTGGAGATTCCTGAGATAGTGGTGATGACTGAAAATGTGGAGATGCTTGAGACACCGATAATAATTGTGATTTCAGAGCTGTATGAGACACTGGTGGTGACAGCTGAGGATACAATGTTGGCTGAGGCATTTGGGGCAGTCGTGGGCGTATAGGTGGACGAGATATTGATGAAAATTTGGAATGTGATGGTGGTAATGATGGGACAGCACTTTTGATGGGATGGTGATGCAGTACTATGGAGTGACCTTGGGTATGAGGTGCTGGTTGTGACTGAGAATATGTTACTTGATGTGACACTGGTACAGGAAATGGAGGTTGGACTAGTAAAGCTGATGACAGCAATGGTCTTGGTGCTGATTCCTGATTCTGATATCCTGTTGTGCGACATGTTGTGAGTAATCCTGGTGCAGAATTTCTGGTCATACTACTAACAGAGACATTAGGCTTTTGTTCTGATTCATACTTCTCACATGTAACTCCTGGGTACGCCATATGCAATACTGGTAAAGAACTTCTACTAACACCCACTGTGCCACTTGTTCTTTGTACAGAATGACAGCTCTCACATGGAACTGCTGAGTGAAAGTGCCCACATGCATTCCTCTGCTGCTGATTTCTGCAAGCAAATCCTGACTGCTGATTCTCTTGTGCAAGTGCTGAAAAAGTTGCATTCAATACCGGCATAGAATTTCCAGTCAGTCTATTATCCGAAGTGGCACTCAGTTCACGTCTTGTTGTACGATCTCTGCATATATTGTCTGACTGCTGACGGTCACGTACACCTACTGACTGATCATTCAACTGCACAGCTGCTGGAAGTGTTACATTCATAGCTGGTACAGAACTTCTTGTATTATCTGAAGTGACGTTTAGTTTTCGTTGCATGTCATGATTTCTGCATACAATGTCTGCCTGATGATTGTGTGCCACTGTTTGAAATGTTAAATTTAACTGTGTTACAGAATTCCCAGTACTGTTTGAAGAAACAGTTAGTTTTTGTTGTGTCAAATTATTCTCACTTTTAACAGTTGGAATTTTTGTATGGAATTTTGGTATGGAACTGTCAGTACTGCCTGCACTGCACCTTGGTACTTGCTGTGTCTGAGAATTCTCATTTGCAACTCCTGATGACTCTTTCTCCCATATCACTGTTTCAAGAGTTGTGTTCAGTACTGGTACAGAACTTCCAGTAGTGTCTGCAGAAACACTCCGTTTCTGCTGAGTGTCACGACCATCACGGGTACTATGATTTGCCTGCACAACAGCTGGAAACTTTGCAGTACTGTCTGATGTGACACTACACTTCTGTTGTGTTGGAAGATTCTTAAATGTAACTCCTGAACGACAATTGTCATATGCCACTGCTGGATCTTCACTCTTTCCTTCATTTTTTAACTGATTATTTTCACATGCACCTGCCAACTGTTGATTCTTGCATGCAGCTCCTGACTGATGGTTCTCACGCCCAACTTCCGACTGTCGATTGCCATATGCAGCTCCTGACTGGCAATTCTCTCCTGCAACAGTTGACTGTTGATGCCTGCACGCAGCCTCAGATGGACGGTTTTCACGTGCAGCTTCTGACCGTTGAATCCGGCATGCATCAGGCAACTGTTGATTCCTGCATGCAGCCCGAAACTGATGGTTTTCATGTGTAAATGCTGATTGCTTATTCCAGCGTGCACCTCCTGACTGCAGGTTGTTCTGTGGAATGTCTGATTGATGATGCTTGCACTCAAGTACCAAATGATGATTTTCATGTGCAACTGTTGGCTGCTTATTTTCCTGTGTAACTGCTGGGAGTGTTATATGTAATTCTATTATGGAACTTCCATCAGCATCTGCAGCATTGTTTGGTCTCTGTGATGACTTTTGAGTATCCTGTACATGTGGCTGATGTCTCTCTTGTGTAGTCTTTGGAAGTGATGCATACAGTATTGGTTTGGAACTTTCAGAAGATGCAGCAGTGGCAACTGGAACAGCTGTTTTTGGTTCGACAGCCTGAAAAACACATATTCACATCAGTGAATACTTGACAACTCGAAGAAACGATACCAGATCAATACAATGCACATGGAACTTATTCACATACAGAAGTAGTAGAAAAAATTGAGAAAATAAACAACAAAACCAAATACACCAAATTTGTAGCATGTGAGGCACAACAAAAATTATGATAGCAAATCATATACCTTTCCTGCCTGATGAACCCCAGCAGCCTCCTCCATCTGCTTCTGTGAAGCCAGTTGCTTCATTGCTAGCTCCTCAGCTAATTTTAATTTTAATCTCTCTAAATTCTTCTTTGTGGTTTCTTTCTGCCGATCTAGCTTTTCCAGTTCCTCAACAGCAGCCTCAGCAGCTTTCCTAATTTCTTCTATACCCTTTGGTGGATCCTGCTCTTTGGTTAGAGGATCAGAATTCACTGCTCGATTCTCTGTATCTGCAGTATGTGCTTCATTCTGAGGACCAGTAGTTTGTGCTTGATTGTGGACTGATGGAGGCGTTGTCGGTGGTGCTTCTGAAGCCACTTCTATTACGGAACTGCTGTGATTTGATGGTACTAGAGAACTGGTTTTTGACATGCCAGGATCTGACTTTTTTCTGGAGGCATGTGGTGAAAACATGCTGAAGACAGGAAACAGGAATTTAATTATATCATCAGTTCCCAAAACATGTTTTACATAATCAGTGTAACAATAATTTCAATATCAACATGTATCTACGATCAAAATAATGTTATCAATGTATGTATGTTTATACAAAAGAACATACCATTTACTTGTTTGGAAACTGGAAATTATTGTACAGATCAGGATACTGAAATATGTGGTATTCAACTTAATTATGACCATGACAAACTGTGTATTTTAGCTGTGTATAGATCACCCTCATGTAACATTGATAACTTTTTAACCAATTTGGATTTAGTTTTACAAAAACTTTTTCTTCTTAAATTAGCTTTTATTATTTGCGGTGATATTAATATTAATTACCTACATGACAGTTATAAAAAGAAACAACTTGATAGCATTTTATATTCTTTTAATCTCTGTAGTACAGTTAACTTTCCCACCAGAATTGGGCCGTCTTCTGTATCAACTATTGATAATGTTTTTATTGATAACTCGTATTTAAATAGATATGATATTGCTCCATTAATAAACGGCCTTTCTGATCATGATGCACAACTACTGACAATACAGATTTTTCAAAACCATATTAACAACCAACATGTATATTATAAGAGAGACATAAATCAGCCTACCATAGCGGAATTTCAGCTAAAACTCAGCTATGAAACTTGGGATAAAATTTTTATGAAAAATGATGTAAATGAAATTTAGAACTCCTTTTTGAACATATTCCTAAGACATTACCACTCTTGTTTCCTGGTGATTAAAACTAACAGACTGTCATATGGCAAGCCGAAGATTAGATCTGTCATACGAATATCATGTAAACATAAAAGAGAACTTTACAAGTAGGAAGTATAAAAATCCTACTCTAGACAAGTACTATAAAGACTACTGTCGGATCCCGTCAAAGGTCATAAAAGAAGAAAAAAAAATGGAATATGATAGGCGTATTTTAAACTCAACTAATAGGATGAAAACTTCAAGGAATTTAATAAATATTGAATGAGGCAAAGGTATGAAAAATCAGATCATACAGTCACTAAATATTGGTGGTGAAACTACTGCAGATCATCAAACTATTGCTGATACTTTTAATAGACACTTTATAATGATTCCGGATATAATTAATAAAAAAATATTGATAAGAATTATTCAGTCGAAACACACAGAAATAAACAACCTCATTTTATGGCAAACGCATCTCATACTCCATTTCCCAGTATGAAGTTTACTTGTACTACTGAAAAAGAAATTAACAGAATAATAAAATCTCTCAAACATTCAAATTCTTCTGGTTATGACGAAATTACAACCACTATATTACATGCCTGTTCCCCCTACATTACCTCTCCACTAAATTATATATGTAAAAGGGCACTTCATACTGGAATATTCCCTGATTAGATTAAAATTTGCAACTGTGAGACCACTGTTTAAGAAAGGTGATAAAAGAGACATAACAAATTACCGACCAATATCGTTACTACCAGTATTTTCAAAACTTTTGGAGAGAGTAACGCAAACTAGATTACTAATGCATTTGACTGAATGTAATATACTAAGTAATGAATAGTATGGCTTTCGACCTGGCCTTAACACTGACAATGCCACATACCAATTAACAAATGGGATTTTATATGCACTAAACAATAAATTACATATGGGCGGTATATTTTGTGATTTGGAGAAGGCATTTGATTGTGTAAATCATGAAATTTTATTATCTAAACTTAAAACTTATGGCATAACTGATAATCATTACAAACTTTATAAATCCTACTTAGAAAACAGATATCAAAGAACACTTGTATATGATCAAATG
>Ga0136643_10016627_pt1 | contig 11061 bp, 4 predicted proteins | sample TergutLab28metaG_FD_96883 | JGI IMG/M metagenome (GOLD analysis project Ga0136643, IMG submission 96883) | Labiotermes labralis P1 segment gut microbial communities from Petit-Saut dam, French Guiana - Lab288 P1 (version 3) (version 3) | ecosystem: Host-associated > Arthropoda: Insects >... | reverse complement strand
GAGTTAGAGTAGGGGGAAAATTGTCAGATGAAGTTCGAGTGACGTCAGGCGTGCCACAAGGGAGCGTGTTGGGCCCACTTCTGTTCCTAGCTTACGTCAACGATATTTGGAGGAACATCGATTTCCAAATCAGACTTTTCGCAGATGACTGTATAATATATAGAAAAGTGGTAAATAATCAAGACGTAGATAAAATGCAGACAGATCTGGATAGGTTGGGGGACTGGGCGGTGGAGAATGATATGAAAATAAATCCATCTAAAAGTAGGGCACTAAGCTTCACGAGAGCAATGGTAAAAGATCCGCTAAATTATACCCTTAGGGACCAAAAGATTCCTGAAGAAAGCTCCTGCAAATATTTGGGGATCATCATACGTAGCGATTTAAGCTGGGCCAATCAGGTAAATTGTACGGTTCAGAAAGCCTGGAGGGCTTTACATTTTGTAATGCAGGTTGTTAAAAAGGGTAATAAAAATACGAAAACTATAGCGTACAAGTCACTGGTACAGCCAGTATTCGAATATGGGGCAGCATGTTGGGATCCATACAGGGAATGCCAGATAAATGCTTTAGAACGGGTCCAAAAGAGAGCGGCTAAATTTGTGCATAACACAGGAGGCTTGGACTGGGATTCCTTGGCACAGCATAGGAAGATATCACGCATGTGTGCTCTGTTCAAAGCATATAAGGGGGAAAGAGCATGGAAAACTATAAAAGACAGGTTAAGGGCACCTTGTGCTACCCTAACTGAGGTTTTTTCCGTGCTTTTCCCTCAGTTGTAAGGCAAATGTCAGGGTATAACTCGCAAAGACGGCACGGCCCGCACTTCCAGAATTGTATTCTCTATGTATTGTGTGTATTGTTTGTTGTAAATGTGTCGTGTGATGCTGCCACCGGGTGTCAACCCAGTTGCGGTTACATAAATATCATCATATCATATCATTCAAGTGTTGATCTCTTTGGTTGAGTGGAGCAAAGAAATTAGAAGTATACACTATAAACAAACAGAATGCACCTTTTCTAAATTAATATTTTAATTTTTTGATGCCTTCTACATGTTTCAAACCCAAGGGTTCATCTTCAGGTAGACATTTGTATATACTGTCATGGTATGGTACATTTTACATGCATCACTATAAGCAGTCTGGTAGGAAGAAAAGTGTGTTCAATACAAACTCTTCTACCTACAAGACTGCTTATACTGATGCATGTAAAATGCTATACCATACCTGTATATACAACCACCTTCCTCAAGATGAACCCTTGGATTCGAAATGCATCAAAAAATTAAAAATTATAATATTCATTTAGAAAAGGTGCATTTTGCTGGTTTATATGTTATAATTATATTACATTGCACGGTGCAAAAAACATAAAATTAGAAGTACTGGATCAAATGTGATGTGCGTTCGTTAGTACAAACGTATCAGAAAAGCAGAACTATTGACTGCCAACTAGTTGCTGTAAAAATGCAGAACTGTTATGGCACATGACTATGGGTTTATTGGTAATAAAAATGTTATAACTAGTGCTTTTGAAATACATTAGTACACTATTGAAACACACACAATTCAAAACACATTACTTTTGATGGAAGTCAGTAAAGAAGTTGTTGAATCAAGTTTGCTTTCATGCATCTTTAACTTGTGGATATACAAGACAACCTCGTCCAGTCTGTTTGTGATTGAATACAAAAAGAGGAAACCTCTTTATTATTTACATGCTTATGCAGCTTTGTTTATGTATTTCAGCTCAGTTTAGTGAGTTTAAGGAGAAGATACACACATTATTTCCAGTTATTTATGATACTAAGTTTCTGAGTTATGAGATGAAGAAGATAGTGAGAAAAGAAGGTATGATTACCTGTAGTACTTTATGTTGTTCCTTACCTTAACTCTTGTTCCAGTCATCTTTATTTGGAGACTTTTGTTTCATTGATTAATGCCATGGATATTTTCTGATTTACCTTAATTTGCTATTGATGCTTCCATTTTCTTACTGTTGGTTAATAATGCTGGTTTTGAACAATATAAGTTTTTGCAGCATGTGAGTAAATAATGCATTGAAAACTTTTTGTACACATGCAGTATTTTTTAATTTGCATTCAAAGTACTGTATGTACATTTTGGTGTTAACTCAGTTGTAGGTACTTTTGGGTCACTGAAAGTACAGATTTAAATGTCTGTTTATTCTTAGCTAAAGCTTGTCTCATCTATGTCAGGGCTGCTTACGGTGATGAACCTGAGTTGTGTAAGAACAGATGATTCGATACTATTTCTTATTATGAAGTCAAGAAAATAATGCTCCCTGTGTTTTGCACACTGTTTTTTGTATGCAAGACAGCACCAACAAAAAGACATTTATTCTGGGATGTGAAAAAGTGCAGTATGGTGGAAATTTATGAGTCTCCATGTTCAGGTTGGTAGATTTTGTTCATCTGAAACACTGCAATTTTCTATCACACTACATGCCATCACATCCCAGAAGATGGCATTCTTCATAGACACTGCTGTGACAATCTTAAATCTCACCTCAACAAATAAGTGTTGTCTCCAAGATTTAAAGTGCACCATGTATTTTCACATCTGAGCTTGAGGTGTGTTTGTGATATGTAGCATGTTGACATCATGCATGATAAACATGGGACTCTCACAGTTACAGTACCCTTGAAAGGACTCCATCAGATGTGAAGTCCAGGAATGAGAAGCAAGCATAAAGATCTTGCATTTGGTGTAGTTATCACATATCTACGTGTACTGTCTTGTAATACAAGTATAGGGCATGATCTTACAGTCATGTGAATGTGACAGACAAGCTGCTTTGCCACACCAAGTTGTGGTGTGAGATTAAACAGTTTCTTTGTCAGTTTCATAACTGGTGTCTTACTTTGCTTAAAAGTTATTATTTGTGAAGTTCATTGTGAACTCTGAAGAGTAAGGCATAGTGCCTGTTCCTTAACCCTCAAGATGAAGTTGGTCTGTCTTTTCTGTGGATGTCCTGTGTTTCTCCTGCCTTATTTGTGTAGTTTTTTTAATGACTGTTGTATTGAAGAATGAAATTAAGTTGATTAAATACATACCTGAAACTATGTATTCTTCTGGCAGCATCGTTAAATTACAGAAATAAATAAACAATGATTATGTCACAGAGTTTAATAGAAGTCTGTATTTTGTTGTCAGTTAATTCTGTATAGGACATGACCAGGTTTTTAAGTGTTTTATTATGGGGACAAATTGGGTACAGAGATATTTTTCATACTGATTATTTTTATGGATCCTCTTCTAAATCACATATCTATTATGTTTTTGATCATGTTGTTTGGATAAAATGCATAATGTGTGCACTGAAACATAGTTGAATATGTGCCGACAGATCAGAGAGCTGCTGTACATTGATATTAACACTAGTGCTATTAAATAATGTGCACATACACTATTTTACCTCACTGTTTCTTCAATATTATACAAATTTCATATTATTTTAAATTGTATATATTTGTGCCAACTTTGAAGTGAGGTTCGGGCATTAGCAAATTGCAGAGTTATCATTGCTTGATATTTGTTTTGACAGATATGTGGGATTCAAACATTCTGAGTAATCTGTACCGTTTCTTCAAAGAAGGGCGAGGAAGACATATTGTGTTGTACTCTCCTGTTATAGAACTTACAGGTGAAGGTAGAAGTCATGGTACGTATTAAAGAAATGAAATTCTGTAATATTTCTAGCATTATTATTGTGTGACGGTTTTTGTTTGTCAGATATTAATTCTTTGATAGTTCCCATACTTAACTGCTAATACAAATGCATTAGAATACTGAGAACTTCTTGATTAGGCACAACAGCATGTGTTGTGCCATTTGGAATGAAGAGGACAATAATAATGTAATATGTCACGCGCTTGGGATGAAGAACGATCCAACAGTAGATGTGAAAAATGCCAAAAAAATGGTGTTCACTGTTTGGACATTCATGAAACAAATAGCATGATGACAAGTAATAGTGATACCTGATGATACAGTTAGATGACATTAGTATTGCTTTTGAAACTGTTGTATGCTGTGTTTTCAATCAAAATATTATAATTCTATTTTGCAATGGAAAATAAGCAGATTTGTAAATGTCATTCAAGAATTTAAATTTGAAGATGGTATGAAGATAATCACAGGTAGGAAGAAGGCAGACATCATGTTCACCGCCATTAGAACCTGAAATCCTACACATTATAAAGACATTGGCAATATGTCTTTGTAACTTAACATGCATATGGTGAACAATTTAATGGTTATGTGATAGGTAGGTAGCAGATGGAAGAGTGCAGAATGTGCACAAGGCAAAATTGGAAGTTGTGTAAAGGGGAAGTGCTTTGAAAGTGATACAGACTTTCATACAAGCCATTGAAGGTCCATAAGATAGTATTCTGAAGGGACTGATGTCTTTGAAAGAGTGTTCCTTACATTCTGCATGTACAAAGCAGAGCAGTACTCATAAGGTTTTTGCGTGCTACATGACAGTAATCCATTTATTGATTTGTGAGTGGTTAAAGTATGAGTAATGAAAATTGATATTTTTCTTGTGTACTGATATCTAGGGATGTCATTCCTATATTTGTTTTTTTGGTGTTCATTTCTTGTGGTCCTAAAAAATCACCCAAACACAGAATGTGTAATGGTATCAGATGCATCATTCCTTGAAATGTTGTTTTAGTGCACCAGTTGTCCAGAATTTTTCATTCTGATCCTTAATATTCATAGGATGAACATTTTTGAGAAAAAAAACAGTGAAAGCAGTGCAATGTTTTTGAAATGCCTATGCTGGTACCATTCACTTATGAACTTTGCTGCACCTTGACCAAGTGTGAAATGTATTTGCATGTTAGGTATAGTGGGAGGCTTAAGTTATAAGGTGGCAAAACTAAGAACTGGGTTGTTCAGTTACTAGTATCATAGATGATCAATCCATGGTATGTAGTATGATCAGACATCCTGTTCACTTAGCCTTGTTGAGTTTTGTGATATCAGTTGTGTATTTAATGTTATTGTTTCTGTTATTTGTTATTTGTGCTGATAAAAATAGTAGGAAAATCATTGTTACCTCATGGTTTTAAAAACACAATATCTTCCCTTGAAATACTGTGCAGACAAAAATTGTGGGTGAAGACAAACATTTTTGTAATGTTTTTATGAGCACTGGCTACCTCCAAGGTTGTGCAGAGTAGAAACATTTTGTTGTTTGCATACAGTACATGTAAACAAGTTCAGCGTGAAGATGATGCATGTACGTCAGAACACATTGGTAATCACTAAAGCAATGGAGCAATATTGTGTTAAACAGTTATGTGGAAGGTAAATAATATGGTGTTATAAGTGAATATGTATTTATAAATATTTAAGGTACAGACCCTTAGTGTACCTTTCATAAATGTTATGTGTATGAAACATTGTTGGGGAGGAAAAGGCATGTGATGGTCAGTTTCAGATCCACAGGAAGCCAGGGTGAAAGTGTCGGAACAGTCTGAGGAACTTGATGAGAAATTTCATGAAGCAGGTTGGGATTCCTTCTGCACAGGATTTTGTTTTATTCGTATGGCACATATATATGCTTCTTTGAGTTTTGGCAGGTATGTGCAAAGTAATGTGTTTGTATTCAGTTATTTATTATTTGATGCCGTGATTCCAGATACAGAAAATTGAGTATAATGCTGAAGTTTCCTTCATGTAAATTGTGTTTCAGCTGTAATAATTTGTGAGCATTCTCTTGCTTCACTGCAGTTCAGAGCTACTTACAGAATTTTATTCTGTATATGCCTTCATGGTGTAGTATATAAAGCAAGGGGGTAACATTTGCGATGGGTGGACAGTTTCATTAAAAGATTAGGAATTATTAGATTTGTTTATATGCCGAGCATAAAGTGATTACAGTGGCTTGATGAAGTGTTAGTACTGCATTTTTCAGGTTTGTTGAGCCACGCACCCCTGCCCGTGTTTTGGAAATGTCAAAATACAGTGTAACAGAAGTCCACCTAACAGAACCTTTGGTTCAGAGCTTATTTACTCAGCACTGTACATGAATTATTGTAGGAAGGAACCGTTTTTCTCTCTCTCTCTCTCTCTCTCTCCGTTTCTTGCAAGAGAGAGAGAGGGAGAAAGATAACGGCAGGATAGTGCTCCTCAAAGTGTCTTGCTCCTGCGTGTGCTTCACTGAGAGTTGTTCACCTTAACTGATTTCTTGTTTACCTGATTTCAGAATTTGAATGCAATTACTTTATTTTTGAACAGTTGTCAGGGTGTTTCAATAAGTAAAGATGAAATCAGATATAAATTTTGATTTCAAATTATTTTGTTTTTGTTCAGGTAATCACACTTTCACTTGTCATATGCCCTTCTTTCTGATGGTTTGTTTTAGTCGCACAGAACAATTTAATGCTCAGAGTTGGACCTACTCTTGTCCTTTTTTCTTTCATTACTGCATATGCTGGTCTGAGGCATGCTGTATTTTCTCAGTTCCACATAACTGATAATTTCTTCCGTATGTCTGGTGACCATTAATTAAAAATTGTCATTATATGCAATTTGAGAGAATGAAGGATTCTGTGTAGTACTAGTTTGTTTCACCTGCATGTACTCTGCAGCCATCATGTCACATATTTTCTGAGGTTTAGTTTAATAGGCACAACCGCTGTATACACTTTGAGAAACCCACCTTTAATCAAATACCATCGATTGTCTATGAATATTCAGTATTTTCATATACAGTCATTGTGGTTTTTTTTGTCAGTTCCCAGTGTGTGTGTGTGTGTAATTGTAATTGTAATTTATTTGCGGTCCATACATCCAAGATAGGTTACAATCCTGTGGATATAGACATTGTCATACATACTATCTAACATAATATAATATAATAAGATCTACATAGTGTCAGGAAAATTATGGTCACATAGAAAAAATACTATAATAACATGCTGAACCTAATTTCAATTCATTTCCAATGCTCAGTATAGCATCTCTTATAATTAAATTATTCATTTATTTATTTGCTTAATTCAGCTGAATGCCGAGTAGGTCAGCATCACTGTACTCTCCGTTCAGACAGTAAGTCGTATATGAAACTGACACACTTTAGCACTGGTGTATCCTCAGACTGTTGATATTATATTTCAATAGATGGTAGTTTGCTTCAAGATTCATTCCCCTTTTTTGAACAGTATCACAGATATAGGAAATAAATACACTTATTTGTTGGATGTATCCAGACAAAAGATAGCTCAAAGGCAGATACATTGATCATAATTCAAATAAGCTGCTGTAAGAACATATAATGGCAATGAAAATTTGGAAGTTATCCCATGAAGATGGAGGAAAGTCAAAACATGTTGGGGTTGTTAATAATGAAATCTTGGGTTTTAAAGTGCCAGTTTTGTACTTTGGTGATTTTATGGTTGCATTGACAATAAGTAATACAGGGATACAGAGCAAAATGTGACAATACTAAAGTGTTTGCTTGTTGGTCATCTGTGCCAGGGAATTGTTGGATGATATGTTGTTTGCAATGCCATTAGGTCTTGAAAACTTTGGCTTATCTGCTGATTAGAAAGTGCAGACCAATTCTGATAGACACTTACATCTCTAGTGGCAAAATTTTTCTGGCTCATAATCCACAAGAAAATTTGTCATTTCACACCGAAATGTGGTAGTCATTTGGAAATGAATTGTATTGGCCATTCTCTAGAATGGGCAGAATGATATGAAATGTTGTTTTTGAGCTGTTAAAGTTTGGTGCTTTTTAATTCATGTCAGTTTGTAAAGTATCTAGCATGTATAAAATTCTTATGCTGTCTTACTCATCCATGAACTGAACATCTGTTGTTTTCCACTGTCTCAAGAAACCTGACCAGCAGAGAACATCTCGCAAGCGTTGCATCCAAGAAGAATTGTGTGAATTTAATACGAGCCAGTGTAAACCATGTGGTAAGCAGTCACTTTTGTCATGTTTCTATTATCTGATAATATTAGTTAAAAGTAAATGGTACATAATTTTTAGCCATATTTGCAAGGTTGCAAAAAGCAACCATTAGCGTCATCATGTTAGTCCATCTGCTGAATGCAGCAGCTTGGCAGAATTGTGGCATAAGTTGAAGGATGGAGGGAGAGAAAATAAATGGTGGAAAGGAATATGTGGTGACTGGTAATGCCAAGGGTTCAAAATGACCTTTCAAGCAACCTCTGTTCATGGGAGATACAGTATATCACAGTTTTAATCACATTCTAAGGAGATATATGCTAACATCAATTTTAGTTAATGCTGGCAGTATTAAATGTGTTCTGTAAACTGACTACGTTCAGTTTTGACAGTGAATGTGTTAATGTAGTTAGAATTTGCATTAGAGGAAATTACATGCAGAATGGATCATGTAACTGTATAATTACTACCTCACTGTTTCTGTGAATCTCACCCTTTGAGTTTAAGGATCTGGAGGAAATTAGGCATCATACATACTTTCCAGGACTTACTGCATTTTTATTTTTTGTTTTGTACATCTTTTTATTCTCTCTAATTGGTCTGTTTGTATGTTCTCACCTCTCAGTGCCTGGACAGGCCTGATCCTCCATCACAGAGGCCAAAGTTGCTTCATGTTCAAGTCAGAGGTTTTCAAACTGTCGATATCTCAAAGGTAAGTCTAGTGTTCTATATGAAAACTGTGAATTGCGAATTCGATGGAATGAGAGAGGAAATGACCATGCTGATAACAGAACTCTAGTTCAGGACGGCTTGTGCCCTTGGGTCCTTGCATGGCAAACACATAGTCATGGCAGAGTTTTTCCTGACCATGCCATGAAGGCATATAGAGGGAGCAGAGGTACAGCTCCACTCATTCTTAACCCTGGCACTAGATGGAGGTGCATATATTAACTTTGCGCTCTGGCTGCTTTATGCCAGGGAAAGAATCCATTGGATAGGAGGCTGGGTGGGCCGCAGTGCTACTCTGGACATTTTGGAGAACAGAAAAATGTCCTTCACATACCGGGATATGAACCCCAGATCGTCCAACCTGTGATCTAATTTTTGTAGTGTCTACACCACCCTGGTTCCCCACATAGTCATGGAAGTAACTTACCGTATATTCTCAAATCTACTCCGCACCTGAATCTAATCTGCACTAGTTTTTGCCGATTTCTTAAACGAAAAAAAGTTAGTTCCCGGTTCTAATCCGCACCTTTCCTTCACCTGCCTTCAGAAGTCGCACGGTGGGTGTCGGCTGCATGGAAAGCCATCCCACAGAGCATTATCGTCAGATCTTTCAAGAAGTGTTGCATAAGCAATGCTTCGGACGGATCCGAAGATGAAATTTTGTGGGAGGACGATGGTGAAGATAAAGATGATAGTGACTGGGTGACAGATAACGATTCAGTTATGAGTGATGACGGCTAGTCTGATGAATAATAAATTATAAATATTATATAATATAAATAATAAATAAAATAATAAATTATTGTATTGTATTGTTGTTACTGCACATACAACGGCTCTGTCATTTTTAAAAAATCCAGCTCATGACCACGAGTCTAATCCGCACACAGTTCTAATCTGCATCTGATTTTTTAGCCCTCTGAAACTGTAAAAAGTGTGCGGATTAGATTAAAGAATATACGGTATATTCTGACATGGAGATCACCTGGAGGTAATAGGTGGAATGAAACTCCTAGGTATCTGAGACTCATCATTGTATACACACTTGTTTTGGATGTTACGTTATGTATTCACAGAGCATATACTGTGAACCTATAATGGTTAGTCTCCTTGTAAGCTAGATGACACATGAATTTGGTTTGGTCCTTCATGGGGGATGAAATTTATTCTGTTCCCTATCAGATTAGTTGTGTGTGTGACCAAACCAGCTTCTTTGCCATTGGGCACTGGCAGCTGTTTTGCCAGGTGCCATGCTAAAAGCTCACCTCCATTTGTTGCTGAAGATTAAAAAAGGCAAACTCTGTATCCACAACAAGGCCAAGGCTCATACTGGATTGTAGATCCAGTACTTTGTACTTTATCGCTGCACAGTAAACTTAAATTTAGTCCTCACCAACTGAGTATGATCATACTTTACATGAAGCTCAAATTGAACATTTCTCACACAGAGCATGGTGGTATATGCCTGCACTAAAATTATGTCTGTGAAGAGAGGGAGAGTGGTGTAGACTTTCCATGATCGTTGTGAACTGAAACAGGCTGTCGTCACAATTTAGAACCAGTAGTGGAAGAGTTCACATAAAACATCTTACTGATGGGGGTGATGGCTAGAGTGCTTTGTGTTGCAGAGCATGGCACTGTTAGTGGCATAGCGGCATATTTGTGTTTCAGGTAGCTGAACTGTTTTCTAGGTATGATGCAGTGGATGTGAAGCAGTTTACTAGATACAGGGCACTTGTTGCTGTGGGGAACCATAGGAGGTACGTGCAGAGCAGAATTTGTCATGAGTGGGGAGTAAGCTTATGAAGTCACAGTGCTATGTGCACAGTCCTGGGTTCCCGTCCTTTCAGATTTGAACTGGATGGATTTCTTGAGATCTTTCATGAAGGATGTGACTAGGGACCATCAAACATCATACTTTTTAATTTTGAGCAGTCAGTTGTAACAGCATTCACAGAGCTGTGAAGTGGGTGTGACTCTAACAGCATGTAATATAATGTCCTGAAATGCTGTATTATAATAGATGTTTGGAAAATATAAAGCTTTTGTTGAGGGGTTTTTAAGAATGTAGATCAACAAAATAGTGACTGCATGATACCTGTGTTTAGCTCTCACTTCTGTGGCCATAACTAATAAATCAATGGAGGTAGACAGGTGCAAGTCAATGCAGTGATAGACCATAAAGATATGTATCTAAATTTAAAAAAGTAAAGTTCACTCCAGAAAAGACCATGAAGGCCCAGATGGGATGTACTCTTTCTTTAACCTTGGTTCTAGATGGGTTTGGGTGTCATTGCCATGCCCCAGGCATTCTCCCTCCCCCCCCCCCCCCCCCCAACACCGCGATTACTCTCATTCCACACTTAAGGTCATCTC
>Ga0136643_10016626_pt1 | contig 11061 bp, 11 predicted proteins | sample TergutLab28metaG_FD_96883 | JGI IMG/M metagenome (GOLD analysis project Ga0136643, IMG submission 96883) | Labiotermes labralis P1 segment gut microbial communities from Petit-Saut dam, French Guiana - Lab288 P1 (version 3) (version 3) | ecosystem: Host-associated > Arthropoda: Insects >... | reverse complement strand
GGGATGTGGGTATATGGACTGGATTTGGCTGGCCCAGGATAGAGACAGTTGGCGGACGCTTGTGAGTGCGGTAATGAACCTTCGGGTTCCGTGAAATGCGGGGAATTTCTTGACTAGCTGCAAGCTAGTTAGCTTCTCAAGAAGGACTCTGCGCCCTGGAATAAATAAGTAAGTAAAGGTATTGATTGGATTCGGATGGCTCAGGAAATGATTAGTGTTGCGATTTTTTAAATGAAATAAGTGACAGTCGGAGTCGGTACAAGGGGTGGAACTTCTAACAAGCTATGACACTTAGTTGGTTAGTTAATTCGTTATATGTGCTACAGATTATAAATAAATGTTGGCCACATCTGTATAGAGCAAGAAAAGCATATCAATTCTATATAGAATAATATACAGGTTTTAATTGCATTTGGTGAACACCAAGACTACAGTCTGTCGTAGACGCAACAAAAGTGGCACTGGTGCTGTCTCAATTAATAACCCACATACAGGAACATGTTTTGTAACTTACAATATTTCCACCTATGTCTTCCCTTGCTAGAATTTAAACCGTTTACTTCACGACAGCCATTTTTCAGCATACACGAAGTGAATGACTTACGATTAGGCAGTGTGATAAGACACCGATACGTTGACTTCACTTTCGTTTATCGTCCGTTGTTTCTTTCGGCTTTACTTCGGTTTTCTTTTGGAGAAACTGTGTTGTGCAAATTGGAAGTGACAATTTCTTCTTTTTTCATGTAGCATCGTGTTCTAACAATACTATTGGCTGCAAGGAGCGAGCTTGGGGAATACCCTAAGATTGAGGGAGTGGGTCCTGTATCAACCAATTTAAAAATATCGAGTTCTCTGAAGTATTTTGAATTTTTATACTTGTTCAGCTTTTATTCAATTTTTTTAAAAAGCGGGGTTACAAAATAAACCTATATAACTTGGTGTGAATGAAAATGTATATATGTAGGTCTATGTCTATTTTTGAAACTAATTCTCGACAAAGTCACACTTCGCCGTCCAGTACTGAATTCTGAGGTGTGCCATCCCGTTGTGTGTTTAAACTATATGGTGAGGTAAATTCAGTCAAAAACACAACTATAAATATACGGCTAAATGATGTTGTTTATTAGCAATAGAAAACTACATGTTTCGGCCTGTGGCGGCCATCATCAGATTTTGACAACTTTCTTGTAACATCGCCACGCGGTTTATGCATACTGTATATATATAACTCTTATAGCAAGAAAGTTGTCAAAACTTGATGATGGCCGCTATAGGCCGAAACATGTAGTTTTCTATTGCTAATAAACACCATCATTTAGCCATATATTCATAGTTGTTTTTTTTTGACTGAATTTACCTCACTTTATAATCCAGTGTTGAAGTTATGAAGACCAGGAATTGTGCCCGTTTTTATCCCTATATGCCTTAGTGGCCTAGACAGGGACGGTTTTTGCGCATTAACTTAAGACAGAGATTGTATTGAATTAATTAATCAGCATTAATACATCGCATAGAAACTTCTGTGTACCATGTACTTCAGTTCCTCGGACAAGCTCAACAAACGTTTGCCGAAATCTTGTTTTGGCTCAGTGTCGTATTGACACCCAAAATACCGATAATCTTTCGTTTGAAATAAATATATTTTTATGTTTGTGTGACCGTGCATCATTGATACAATAATATAAGCATCCAACTATAAGCAACAATATTAATTTTATTAACAATTTCAATCAGCTGAACACGTTTCGGGCGATAATTTCGCCGATCCTCAGGAGCATTAGACGGTGTTTACAGCTTGTGGTATAAACACAGTCTAATATTCCTGAGGATGGGCGAAATTATCTCCCGAAATATGTTGAGCTGATTGAAATTGTTAATAAAATTATTATTGTTGCATCTAGTTGGCTGTTTGTATTAAATATATTTTGTTTTACTCCGAGGTCTTCATACTGTATAAATTTAAATTAATTAAAAGTAATTCTGTTATCTGGATTCGTGATTTGTGAAATCACTTTCCAGCACAATAAATTGATTCTAACGGACAGTTTCGAAATTAAAAAATAAACTGTACGATCGCTTGGTGTGGTGTCCTTTATGTACAAAAATAGAAGAATTTAAACCAGACTAAACGGCTGTTACTTATTCTGAGACATTATAATGTAACAGTGTAGGCTCGACTAAAGTGTAGTATCCTAAAAAATCTGTGATATGTCTTGGATGGGCAAGTATTTCGATAATGCAGTGTTTTGGATAGCCACTTCTAGGCTTTTAAACAATAATAACATAAAAAATTAAAATTAATTTTAAGACATTTCGGAAACATGTACGTGAGTTCAGCCGCTTCGAATCTATGTACCTGATATATTAAATTTGGGAAAAGACACTTCGAAATTGAAGATTCAAGTCCTTTGGAATATTACGCCGTGTAGACCGGTAAATAGTTACAGACTTTTGGATGGATCGCAGTGCGTTCATCCTCATAGCCCTTGGGAAAACCTACTATTTACCACTAGACACAGTTTAACGTCTCAGAAGACTTGAATCTTCAGGAAGCCCGCTGTGAGTGTACCAAATTCAGTGCAGCTGAGGTCTGTTTCAGCAGGGAAAGGGGTGTTGCCTCTGTCAAGATTCAATCGACTTCATTTCTGATCTTTTGTACTCTGCTGTGCATAAACCCACAACAAGGCATAGTTCGTAAAGGTATCTGTACTTTGTAATAAGTTAAGACATTTGTGTTAGCTCATCATTCGGTACTGCAAAAGCGCACAGACGTCCTACATTTACTCTCTTCACCTCACTACCGAAGTCTGACAACTAAGTTAAGGGTACACGTATGTGCATTATGTGCAATTGTAAATAATGCTAGTTATTTGTACCTGAGTAAAACAACAGAGCACAGATCTTTAGAAGTGACGGTCTTGAATGTTGTCAAGAAAGTTTCCCGTTATGTCAGTTGGGAACCCAAAGTTTATTACTATATTCAGAAGATCTCCCCCCAAATCTTCTGCCTCCTATTTTGAGCCAAATAATTGAGTTTACGCCCCTATATTATTTGTTAGAGATTTCGTTTCATATTCTCCTTTATTGTGCGCTTTAAGCTGCAATGATTTTTGGTCGTGGATGTGAAGTTTGGGTTGGAATCATGTAGGTATTTATAATGGATTCTTTTATACACTGCGGTGACGACTGGGGTTCCTGAAAAGTGGAGATGTCTTTGACAGGCTGAGTACCTCTACACTTTTGTAGGACTAACCTGTACCATCTGTTTGATACTCGTGTCATGTTTTATCATTGATATCAGTATGTTCATTCATATAAATAGACAGGCCACGTCACTTCATGGAATAGGTAGTCTGACGTTACCTCCGGCTTCGTATGGTATCTTTTGTTTGCAGTAATCCATTTATCTGTATGCTTAAATCATTCAAATTTTTCGGTTATTGGCCAGAAGCCTTAGGGACTTTACCTTGCAAACCTAAGATTTTTAGAAACATAGTTAGGAAAGCAATTGTAAACGGGGTGAAATGAAAGGAATAGAAGTGTGGCGAAAATCATCTAAAAGTGCAGTGAAGTGAAGTGAGGTGAAGTGTAATGATGTGAGGTGAAATGGAGCGGTAGGAAATTTAAATGGGTTTAAACCAAATGAGAAGGTAGTGAAGTGTAGTTGGGTGAAGATTAAATGAGAGGAAGTGAAGTGTCGACAAGTATAGTGACGTGGAGTGAAATGCAGTTGGGTGAAGTGTACTGAAGTGGAATGAAGGTCTTGGTAACAGGGTGTCTAACATTATTAAGATATATAGATCATATGAAGTTAGCTGCTTATGTGGCTGTTCGTTTATCACATTCATTCATGTTCTTTTGGTTCCATTTTTTATAATTGTATATATGGTTGTGTGTTTTGTATGTTATTGTTTAATTTTGTAAATTATGTATTTCTATTGTTATGTTTATGTATTCTTATTATTATGTATGTTCTGCTGTGTATACTCTCCTTCATTGTGTTGTTTTATGTATTGTTTGTGTGTAAATGTGTACTGTACTACTGTCACCGGGTGTCAACCCAATTGCAGTTAACAAATATATCATATCATATCATATATATCATATCGTATCATATCATATCACATATCATATCGTATATCATATCGTATCGTATCATGTATATTATATCAGTATTGCCGATTTTCTTGGGAATTTTTCTTACATTGGTGGAATGCAGTATGAGTAATTTTCTCCACGGTCCAGTGAGTCAGCTTTTTCCTTAACCAAATTGCTTTTATTTTAATTTTCTTTTTGAGTCTTCCATTTTAACACCCACATATCACATAGGCTATATGTAGACGCGTAGGTATTGAGTGGTGGTGTCTAACCCGTGAGCCGTTGCAGTGGATTGTGTAGCTTCGCAGAAAACGCTGCTTCTGCGGTCAGGACATCTCTTCCTCTGTTTCCGTACCCCTGCGAGACTTGCATGTGTAGAATATTTGTGTTTATATTTATGATCAATAAAGTTTCAATTCATTTAGAGTGGTCACTGAGCACACATATTTCTGTCATATGTTTTCGCAATTACCAGAGCCTGAATTACAGTTACTAGCATTAGAGGTTTCGTTAAACGTTTTGACATTACAAAGGGTTATTCATATTCTTAAAAATAGGGAACCATTGATCTAGGCATCAGGCTTAGAAGTATTATTGCTTTTGATATCCAAGTAATTTTTAAATAAATTAATTATTTTGCATCAACCACCGGTTTTAGTTCCAAATTATACGGAAGTAGGTCCTCAGAGCTGTAGATGGGAGGATTTGAAAATCAGGACCTTAACCAAGGTTCCTGAGACACGATTAATGTGGATCAGGATCATGGGTATACCACCACGATTTGATTGGCGCACTTTCCCATCGCCATCGCCAGTCACGCCTTCTACCACTGCGAACACTTGGCCATCCATACGTTTCTGTGCTGATCTGCTAGACGGCGTGTAGGAAATATCTGGCTGCCAGTTCTTCAGACGCACCTTGTTGATTGGTCCGAGGAAAGTCTCACCTATACTCCCCAGATGGTAGATTGAATATACAAACATGAACCGATATAGAATAGTCACATAGCAACATTTCGGCTAATTACAATATAAGAACTGTAAGTAATCGAACACCAATTCTGTCACGTTTCACTAGGGGTATTCAGCCCGTGTAAACACGTGTTTTCAGGTGATTCAACCCGTTGTGTGTTATTGAAATTATATATTAAAAAACACAACCTTACACAACACAGACACTAATTTTCCAGTTTTCCAGTTTCGGCTTTGTTAACAAGCCGTCATCCGGCTCTTAATAAAGAATAAAGTCTGATGATGGCTTGTTAACATAGCCAGAACTGGAAAACTGGAAAATTTGTATTTGTGTTGTGTAAGGCTCTGTTTTTAATGTAATATTTGTACACAAATAGCCTTAGAACTACAGGAGACTCGATACAAGAAGATGCAAAAATCATGAGAGATAAGAGTAACTGGTTGTCCGTTATTATTGTCAAATAATCTGTACAGTACGTGATATGAAAGGAATTTGAAGAAATGTGGGCAGTCATTAACAAGTACAGTAACATCATTACCGTTACGAACGGGATGAACAGATATTTTGGGTAAAGGGGGGGGGGGGTAAGTACAAACGAAATAACCACACAGTGACTCTGTCTGTATATCCGTTTGTGGTGGCCATAAGTCATCAGAAAACACCCGCGAAACTTGAGCGTGTCACAGCGGTGTTCGTGAAGATTCATTTGTTGTGGGTTGACACACCATATTGATTTCTAAACACTTGATAAATGTTTCGGACAAGCTTTCTGCCTCCAGATCACTCCTTTGACTGCTTTGACCTCGAAGATTTAAGAAAAACGTTTATCAGAAACTTTGATATGTGTCAATTAACTTGACCCCAGATCCCAGAATAATTTAATCCTAGCCCTACTTTCTTCCGGTGGGCCGGATAGCGTAGTTGGTATAGCGACTGGCTACGGGCTGGACGGTCGGGGGATCGAACCCCGGTGTGGGCGAGATTTTCCGCACCTGTCCAGACCGGCCCTGGGGCCCAGTGGGTACCGGGTCTTTCCCGGGGGTAAAGAGCGGCCGGGGCGTGACGCTGACTCCTCACCCGCTTCTAGTGCCGTGGTCAAGAAGAGTAAAGCTATACCTATACTCCCCCCATGGACCGTACGGTCTGTACAGAGCCTCAGTGCCTGCACAAGGGTGCACCTACTCTCTTCCTAGACCTTCTGATTTTACACCGGTTCGAGTTTGAACAAGATCCAGAACCAGTGTTTCCAGAACGAATGTTACACAAAATGGCACAAGCTCTATTTGCCGTTATCTCGTATCAGACATCTATCTATTGGACTGTAGAAGCACTCGCTTCTGGCTTCTTCGCGGGGGTTGATGTGAATGGAGAAGTTGTTGGGGGTGAGATGGGTAAAAGAACGGGAAACGTGGGAATAGAAACCCGATCCTTGTTCTGTAATTTCCTTCCGTTTGCTTCTGCCGTTTTGGCTTGGCGTCTCCAGAAGATGACATCCTTCCGGTATTATAGAGAGAGTGTAGAGCGGGTGACTTAGTTCGGAGAGGAAATGTAGCCTCCCTCCTTCAGATACATCTTTCTGCCTTAAAAACTGATATCTCTACTCTTACTTTATATCGGATAAATATGAGCGTAGTTGCAACGAATATATCTACGCTGGCTGACTGATTATTTTTTCTAATATTATTAAACGACATATCGGCGCTTAATTACAATAACACCCAGTCTTAAGACTAACAAGTTATTTTGCTCTGACTTAATTTGCTAAATGCATATTAACTTCAGCTGTCGCCCAGCGGTTCTACCTGTTTAGTTTTGTTTGTTTATGCATAGTCTTTTCCTTATTTGGCGGTGATTACTGCACTGACACTGTGCGCCTGTCTTTATCACACGCTAATAGTTTTTATGGTGAACTTCACTGTACTCTGCTTTTAATAATCACTACACCAGCTCATACGGTTTTTTATTTTAAGCCTTCGCACCAGTTCACTGTTGTCGAGCAGCTGGATCGCTTCGACGTCGAGGTGGTGGAGAAAACTTTCTTCATACTTCTTAGCGAACTTTCCAATTTCAATCTCCATTTGAAGGCCCCTATGAAGGTCGGCGTTTCTGATATACCAAGGTTCATCAACGATGTACCTAAATACCTTGTTTTGAAATTGTTGAATGATGTCTGACTGATTAATTGATTGACCAACCATCTCACTAATCAACCAACCAAATACATAAATAATTACGGAACTCCCCGGAGACCAGTACCTCTTGAGAAGATCATAGGTATTCAGCTGAGCAAGAAATTCCTCACATTGTATATAACCCGACTGTTAAACACCGTGATGGCAACAGCCAGCCGTTAGACCCTATCCTGAATCAGTACAAGGCATCCGATGCTATTTTTTAAAGATAAGTTTTAATTTATCTCGCCATCCACCTCGTAGGTTTTCAAGCTGAACAGTCTTTCAGGTTTCCCCACCAAAACCCTGTATGCATTTTCTTCTCCCCCATTCTTGCTACATACCCCGCAAGACTCCAAAAGCAAATAATCATATTTTCGCAGTGACCTAGACTCCGACATTTCAATACGTAAAACTTGGACATCCTAATTATCTGCGTACCCTCTAACGAGCTTTTTTAATACAATTCGGATATTAGTTTTTAAAAACATGCGTGTCACGATGCAGGGTAATTAACATAACTCTGCGGTTTCATATCTCTTAGCCAATGGCCATCTCATTTTCTCTTTACAGTTCCAAAATTTCATCGTGAATATCAAGACTAAAACACGTCCCTTTTGGCAGAGTTCAATATTAAATATTGAAATTTTCGTCTGTAGTAGGCTCAAATGCAAATTCCTCGGCCGTCACTGTAGCTCGCTCGCAGACGCCTGCTCGTGCTTGGGAGGTATATCCTCCACGTAATAAGTCGTGAATATTCATCTCGTGTCGCAACTTGGAGAGCAGGGCGAGAGATGGCTGTACTTGTCCCATCGCACTGTCTAATCGACAGATGAATGATTTCATGTCTCTAGGTCTCCAGTCTGTGATTGTTGAGGTTCGAAATAAACCGTTCGGCATCTGTTTGTGTGTGTGTGTGTGTGTGTGTGTTTGATTTGTTTGTATGTGTGTGAGAGTGTGTTTGTGTGTGAGTGTGGGTTTGTGAGTGTGTGTGTGTGTGTTTGTGAGTGTGTGTGTGTGTGTTTGTGTGTATGTGTGTGTGTTTGTGAGTGTGTGTGTGTGTGTGTGTGTTTGTGAGTGTGTGTGTGTGTTTGATTTGTTTGTGTGTGTGTGAGTGTGTTTGTGTGTGAGTGTGTGTTCGTGAGTGTGTGTGTGTGCTTGTGTGTATGTGTGTGTGTTTGTGAGTGTGAGTGTGTGTGTGTTTGTGAGTGTGAGTGTGTGTGTGTGTATGTGTTTGTGTGTGCGTGTGTGTGTTTGTGAGTGTGTGAGTGTGTGTGTTAGATTTGTGTGTGTGAGTGTGTGTTTGTGAGTGTGTGTGTGTGTGTGTGTGTTTGTGTTTGAGTGTGTGTTTCTGTGTGTGTTCATTTTGCCTGCGTCTCATTTCCTAATATGTGTTTCATTACCATCCGTCTTGCTGAATGCGGAAAGTAGACCACACTGCCAGCCTGATACGTGTGTGGGCTTTTGACCAAAGACTTCTTCTTTCTTATATATTCTTCTTTTATTTTCTGTGTCCAAACCCTCCCCCATTTACCCTACTATAAACCAGTTCTCACGTTCCAGTTTAATGCTTTCTTTACCAAACAGACATTTTTCTAGGAGGTTTTCTAGCCCAAGATGTGTATCCGTTTATCAGTTAGTCCTTTCAAGCAATTAGTAGGATGTATTTAAAAGCGATGTTGGCATATTTGTGGTGTAAACAGTGTTTGAAATAGCTTAGACATAAGGTGAAAAAGGATAAATAAACAGTCCAGTTACATATACCGACTATTTATAAAATCAGACTCTTGAAGAATCGACTTTACAGAGCATGAAATCTAAATAATTATATGGGTATTAAAAATATAATCCCATGATTTACGTAGTGCACACTGCGTCTTCATTTTGAAGTTAAATTTTTTAATATAATCTAACGATACTCTAACGAAATATTTGGTTTGGGAAAAATACGAAACCAATACGTAAACTATGTAGGCAAATTTCGGAGATTAACCACTATCCTTTCAAGGGTTTAAAGTAATCGATGTTGGATTGGCGAATTTCATGGCATCTTGATGTCTTCAAATGCCTCAATTTTGTGTGTGTGTGTGTGTGTGCGTGCGTGCGCGTATATATATATGTATATAAAACCATGTACCTATATATATATATACACATATGTATATGGTCCCGTTATTTTAGACGATCGTATGACAGGACAAAATTACCTAGACCTTCTGCAAAATGAATTACCAAAACAACTAGAGGGTGTTCCTTTGGCTACACGGATTGCTATGTACTTTCAGCATGACAGAGCCCCTTCTCATTAAACCCGACATGTGATGCAACATCTCAGTGACACTTTCCCTAATAGGTGGATCGGTCGTGGCTGTATCATTAACTGGCCACCACGATCTCCAGACTTAAACCCGTTAGATATTAGTTTATGGGGTTTGATGAAGAGTGAAGTGTACAGAAAAAAAGTGGATACACGAAACGAACTGCTCGTTAACATACTGAATGTTATAGCCTGCATAAAGGAACGTCAAGACGCACTCAGACGAACAACACGCCATGTCTTCACACGAGTTGCAAAGTGCATTGATGTTGACGGTGGAATTTTCGAACACTTATTATAAACTGTACCAACTCCGTCACATAAAAAATAAATACCGGTATTAGAAACAGTACGTACACGTAATATCTCTTTCTTATCAACTGTTTTGCAGTTGTACATTCAAATAGCTCTATCTCGGAAACCGTTCGGAATAGGACACATGTTCATATAAATATTTTTGCTTAGAATGACCGATAATATGACCTCACAGAATATTGACCTTTCCTCCTGGAACACCCTGTATATGCATGTAAGTGCATGGTTACGTCGTTTAGTGTGGTAAGCATATAAGTGTTCCGAATGATTTAGAGTTGTCAGGCCTGATTGAAACTGTCATTCACCGTCAACGTGTCTTTTGTTTCTAATATTCAAAACTATTTAATGTGTACTTTACATATATGTACGGTTATATTCAAAACAAGTACACATTTAGACTATATATATATATATATATGTGTGTGTGTGTGTGTGTGTGTGTGTGTACGCTTATTTCGGCAGGAAATAGCGTTAAATCATTCATATATATTGCAGATATCGACAGCTCTTCCAATCTTTTTCGCGTGGAGGAACCTCTAAAACAAATTTTCGTATCCCAAGGAAATCCTACCTATGAAAACGAATACAAAACTAAGAGGCGGTTGGTAGTGCAAGGAGATTACTCCAATTTTGCCAATTGTCGGGCAAAAATTCCTGCGATATTTTGAGATAATTCGGATTTTTTCTCTTAATTTCAAGATTTTGAGTCGTTTACTCCATGATTTCTCGCGGCACCCCTAAGTATGTTTTCCGAAACTGTGGTTGGGGAAACTCTGATTAGAACATTATGATAATTTTGGACCCTGGCCTAATAGCAGAGCCAGTGTTGCTTTCATCTCCCAGATTCTCACTGCCGTGGTGTTTTTGTGTTTCATGAAGACAGTTTAACAGTACAATTATGAGCAGTGTTAAGTGACTTGATGACCGTGCCAAGACTGGTTGGTACTCAGACAGAACATACGGAAGTGTACACATTATAACACCAAAAGCAATGAGAAAAATAAATTACAAATATTAGGCTACGTTGAATAAAGACTGATACTTGCTTTATTATTTCGTTATTTTATGCTCAACATGTTTCGGATGTTAATACATCCATCCTCAGGAGCTTGCGACTTATTTGATGAGTTATTTCATGGGTTGTATTGCTCTGGTTCGATGTGTGTTGGTGTTACGTTGTGGTTTGGC
>Ga0136643_10016617_pt1 | contig 11064 bp, 6 predicted proteins | sample TergutLab28metaG_FD_96883 | JGI IMG/M metagenome (GOLD analysis project Ga0136643, IMG submission 96883) | Labiotermes labralis P1 segment gut microbial communities from Petit-Saut dam, French Guiana - Lab288 P1 (version 3) (version 3) | ecosystem: Host-associated > Arthropoda: Insects >... | reverse complement strand
GGGTGGGGGGAGGGATGTAAACTTTAAATAGAAAATAAAGATCGTTTTTGCAGCTCAAGACTCTAACACAAACAAGATTGGAAAGCTGAAATCAGTAGCACAATAAAATATATTTCCATACAATTTCTTTGCACTTAGGCAGCCTGATGACGCAATATTAAGTTCAACGTCGCTCAGTATGAGTATTACAGCCACTTGCGATTATTATGATTACAGATTTACAATACTTACTATTGGTTAACATAATTATGGCTTTTAAGAAATAGTGCAAATCCCACTCCCAGTTAACACGTCCTTGCTTCCGCCATGTTAGCATTATTTATTACAGGATATGAAAAATCACCAACTTGAGACAGCCTCCAAAAGCATTTCAATATGGTCAAAATTAATTTTGTAGGTCTCGGAATTAAAAAATTGCACCAACAAAGGATATCATACTTGTATTTTGTGGATATTGTGAATTGTCTTTATTATATACACAATTCTAACAAACTGCTCTCAATACTAGAAGTAACGCCACTAGGCCACTCAGGTACTTAAGTTGCTTACAAACTTAATTCTTAGGCTGCCGATTATAATATCGTTCGTTCATAGTTTGTGAGCGCTGAATGAACAGTTCGCATGCGGAGAGTGGCTCGTTAAGGGGGGGCATTAAACACAAAAGTAAAAAGGCAAATTTCTCTCTGGAACAAACCACAAAGGCACAGAGGGGAAGTATAAAAACAACTTTACTGTTTCTTTAACTTCGGCGCTGGACAGGGATTGTGGTCGACACCACGCCCCAGCAAATTTATCTCCCGAAAACAGAGTAGGTACCCATTGTACAGGACGATGGAAGGGCCCCAGTGCTGGTCTGGCCTGGTGCGGGAAATCTGGTCCCCACCCAGATTTGACCCCCGAACCGTCCAGCCCACAGCGATTCTCTATACAGGCTTCGTAATACTGAAGTCACCAAAACGTAATTAAATTTTGAGTTAATTAACTACATTCAATGTACATTTTATATAGCACAGAATTTTATTGTGACTTTGCATAATGAATTGGAGACTGTTTGGAAAGAATAGACTATAATGGTATTTTAGTTGCTAGTCAGATGTGTTCTGGTCACGTTAAGGAGGACCACTATAACCCGAGCCACTACAAACGCTGTCGGGTGGAACACCCGGGACCTTACACTGAACAATGCGACATACGATACTCATCATGAGGGACAAGGAATTGAATGAGAGTTTTGTTTTTTTATAACTGGTGTAATCTCGTTGAATAAAGATAGCACTAGTGCTTCAGCCTGCATACGGATACCACACCACCCCAGCCGAACCACAACGTAACACCAACACACATCAAACCAGAGCAATACAACCCACGAAATAACTCAACAAATAAGTCGCAAGCTCCTGAGGATGGATGTACTAACATTCTAAACATGTTGAGCATTAAATAATGAAATAATAAAGCAAGTGACATCACGTTGGTCTATCTTTATTCAACTATCAAGATGATGCACGGTCCAATAAACATAAGATGGTGTAATCTAGTTTAAATCGGAATGTATTCCGAAAATATTTCAGGCAGTTGCAAACAGATAAACTCCTGACTCTGCACATTCGTTTCAATTTAAACTTTTTCGTATAAATTTATTCTGTTCCCTGTCCGTTTCTCCCAAATGCTGGTCTCACAGTTAGCGCGACCACAGCTCTTTTAAGTACAAAACTATATATATATATATATACATTCACTATTGATTCTTTGCTTCGCAACCGATTCATTCATACGCAGTCACTATTCGGTGTCATAATGATAGAGTACAGGATACCTGCCATATATTGTCTATTCGTAAGAATAAAGGAATAAATAATTAGTTCCAGTATTTTAGAACTGAAAATGCAAACAAAATGTGTGGCTAAGAAGGTTATGGTTTTTGAGAAGGTTGCCTATCAAAGTCCCTCTGCTAAATTCGTGTTTCTTTCAATTAGAACAGTGGTTCCCAACCTTTTTTCACTGGTGTGCCTCTTGGCAGCCTATTTCCATAAATTTCACCCTTCATATAAGCAAAATGCTTGTAATTAATATAGTTGCTGTTATTTCAAATTTACATGTTGTAAATGTAAATGAATAGCCGCCGAACAGGTGTGCTGTAGTGGTGTGTTCGCAACACATTTTTTAGGGAGGGACTCCTCATCAGTCTCCTAAATAACAAAACGAGGGAACGGGGCTTTTCTCGAGGTTAAATAACGAAGAAAATTCTCTCCGCCACTCTTCATAATCTTCAATTAGTGTCACATATTTTAGCTTGTATCTTGTCTTCGCTGTTGACGTATGTGCCCTTTTCCGCCATTATTCAATTTGTTCGCGTACCCCTAAATGTACTGGTTCACACCCCAGGTTGGGAATCACTGAAATAGACCATGACTAACCCAAGATTGAAGATTCTAATCGTATCTGTCCGTCTACAGCATTAATTAGTAGTGTGAAGAGTCATAATATAGTCTTTTAGGTTAGAAAGTCGTCTTATCTGTAAGGGTGCAGGAAAGTGATTCTTCCTAGATGTCTTACCTGAATGAAGGATTGAGTGTCGGTTTGGTTGTCGACTGAGCCATTTCTGGTATAATAGATGAATGGTGTGAAAGGTGGCAGAGTAATGGACTCGCACCGCCATGAGGTTCGCTGTGAGAACAAAGGAAACCTTCCCTGCTTTTCTGCTTTATATACCGCATACATTGGTTTGATAAATTGCTATAAATGATGAAAGAATTTTGACACGTCGGCCTATGTTTATGAATTTATGAATGATTTATTTGATTCGAGGTCTTAAATTGTCTGTATGCATTTATCTTATTACAGTTTTAAATTGATAATCTATGCAGACGGGACCAAGTATAACTCAAGTCGATATAGGAACTATGAAGCTGGCTACACAACTAAGCATTCTGTGTTCAATTCTTGGCAAGTCCAAGAAATTTTTCTCTTTCCCGCAAACTTTACACTGACTATGCAAACCAAGCAGCTTCCTACCTACTGGGTAGAGCGTGGCAATTTCTCCGGGGATAAAGCGGCCGTTGCCTGAATCTGACCGGTCAACTTCAGCTAGTGCCAAAGTTAAGAATAACTGCAGATCTAGGCCTAAGCCTACACAGCTACGCCGTGAAACTTAGGATTAATTTTGCCTATCTTGCCTTTCTACCAATTTTAAAAATTAATAACTAAATTATATAAATTTCAACTTGTGTAGTAATAAATTCCTAAGACGTAATGTTAAAATGTTAGATTTTCCATGCAATACACAATTACTTATATAAGTAAAAAAAATGTGCTGCTAGGCAATTTAGGTATCTTGTTACTACATATTACTTTTCCTACATGTTGCGACTTATCTCAGCCATCATCATCAGATTAACATATCAGAGAAAACATGCAAGAAGACACAAGTATGCATCCTCACCAGAATGTAAACTGATACATGCAAAAGACACTGCAGCAAGTTTTATTTATACAAAATAGATAAAGATTAAAACTTCGGGAATTAAAAAGCTGAAAATTATGTGTACAATTATCATCATATATATACACCCAATATTCGTGTTTTCTTCCAAACATCAATTGAACTTCATCACTTCTTATACAGGAATACAGTCCCTTTAAGTTAGAATTGTGATATATAACGCTGCGCACAATGTGTTCCTTCAAAGTGATACAAATAAGTTTCCTCTATTATGTCATATTGTAACGCAATTACCTCTGTGCAGTCGATTGAACTTAATTTGCCAGATCTCATCCCCAATAATGACGTGTATATATATATATATATTTAATAGACCTTTCATCTCCCTTAATATCGTGCAGTTCCTAGCAACACTGTGACGGTGTTTAGTGCGCGGGTCGAATTAACCTTTACTTATTCAGAGCAACAACACTGATATGCCATTCGTGACAAGACAATGATGAGACCGATTGACTTTGCATATCCATCTTCGGCATCCAAACACAGGGGCAGAACAAAAAAGGAGAAGACTAGCTGTTTGTACTCTGCCGTTTGAGGGAATGGCTAGTGAAGCACTTTGCCACAGCTGCGTCTCCGAGATTTCAGGATAAAATAAAGTAACGTTTCAAAAAACCATTATCTCCCAAAAACACAGACTATTTTTTTATTCACCAGTAACGACCAATAACGTGGTTTATCTATTCATTATGTCACTGAGAGACGCACAAGGTTATGTAGGATCTTTGACACAAGAAGATACTTTCTTTTTCGTCTGCTTTCTTTATAACACCATAAATTGACTAAACAATATAACATTTTAATAAGATACTAATGCATTATTGTAAGTATGTAACGGTTAGAGTGGAAGTGGTAGTCGTCTACTTAATCTATGCACATACAGAAGAAAGCCATGGAAAATCTGCTTCAGTACAGCCTGTGAACAGACGCGTTAAAACCAGGCATTTCCCGAACAAAATTTTAGATCCTCGACGCTAAAAGAATTTACTTATATCAAAGATGAATCAGATCACGCTAATGCGCGCTCGGGTGCCATGTGTCTTCCACAGTTTTTAGAGGATAAAAGTTCATGAGATAATAAATTATTGAGGAAAACATTCAGAATTAAAAAAGAGGCAATAACAAAAGTATAGTGAAAACTGCATGAAAAGCTTTCTCATGATTCGTAATCGTCAAAAACTAATATTAAACTAATCACACAGAGGCAACGTAATGAGAATGAGAGATTACACGAAAGATATAGAAATAAATGAGAGGCTTGTGAAGTGAAAAATGATACAATGCAGTGGTTACTATGTTCTGTCCTTTAAAGACGTAGCGCAGACTGCTTTATCTAAAGACCCAGTTCGTACCGCGCAGTGAACACTTTTCATCTCGGTTATAAAGACCAATCAGTTTATGCTGTAAGTGGCACAAGTCGCTGTTTGTTCTGAGATAAATACAAAACACATAAATGCAGTGTGGGCAGAGCGTACAGTTGTTGAACGTTAAACCTGCTGGTGTATCACGTAAAAAGTAGGCTTTAAAAGGTTAACATATAATCGACAACATATGGTCTATAACAGATAAAAGTGTTTGTCCCTTTTCCTTTGTGCTGTTATTTTAAATGTTTCGTTCTTTAGAATCGAACTTACAGCATAGACTCAGCAGATACTGAATTGGCTTATGACTCTGAAAGAAAGGAGTGGAAATGGGAGCCTCGCTAACAGTGACAACGTAACGAAAAGGAATTTTCTATCGTACAAAAGGGAATTAAGTATGTTATGTAAAGAAAAAGTTTACCCAATTTTATGTCTGAAATCATCATTCCATTTTTAGCGTTCTCTTTGTTACAGCTACATTTTGTTTAATGTCTATCAATTTTTTTTACTTCAGAATTTAACTTACGAAAGAAAAGAAGTTTTATTTAACGGAGAACTTTTCCTTTGGGACGTGGAAATGAAACAACGAGGGAAAAAAATGAGCTAATCAATTCTTTGAGATGACACAGAAGATGCTGCTGTATTGCGCCACTCCATCCACAATTTCCTTGTCTTGTTTAATGTGAACCGCACGCAGTTGGAATTCCACTTACAATTTCACGTCCTGTGTTGAAAGACTGTGAGGTGCGGCTAAACAGAGGGTAAATATTATTTATGTTGAGTGTAATAATTAACGTCTTATTTAATATAAATCACTGAAACTTGTTTATTTTTTATTAGCAAGCTAATTTATGTTTAAGTGGCCTACCAGTTTTTCAGATTTATAATTTACAATTGTTTCTAAAAAGTTTGAAAAGTAACCATTGTTAAATTAAGGTTAGTACTCCTGTGCAAGCCGTAAAATAAAGCAGGAGTGAAGCAGCAGTTCAACTCATTATTAACCCCCCCCCCCAACATTAAGAAAATAAAAATGGGAAAATTGTATATACACGTGAAATGATTCTAACAAATAACCAAACTCTACGATGGAAATCCGTCTTTATAAAGTTAATAGTCATTCAACTGATCAAGAAACTGCTCGTTTCTCTGCTCGCAAGGACCGGCCATTCCTACCCATACCGGATCACTTGTACAAATTCCTCAACAGTACACGCTGCACATTTAAGATGCATTATAATTGTATCCTCCATCTACAGCCGCCTTCCAGGTTCTCGCATTCTCCAGGTCTTGGGAGCTATATATTTGTGCATAAGCATCTTCTCCGTCATATGATAAATGTCCCCTCTCACCCTATACTCCTATATTTGATGCCAGTCATAATATGCAGCACGAAGCTCCTCATTAAGTAAGTTTTTCCATTCTACTCTTACATCTTTCTTTGGTCCTAAATTCTTTTTCGCTACATTTTTTACGATTAAGCTAATAAACTGCGCAGCTGAACACAAGTTTGTCTGCTATGTTCCGCAGTACAACACAAACTCCTGCTACTTACTGTTTAGACTCGCTGCAAAACACCTACGACAGAGAAGAAGTCGCACGAGCACGGCGTTTACGTTAACAAAACGACGTTGCACTAACGCGAGACAATAGAATTGTGCACTGTAATTATATAAACACCATGCTGCTAAACTATTAGTAGAAAGGTCACCCTAGAACAGGCCATGAATACCAAGAGGGGTGTAGAGTTATAGCTCTACTCTTTCTTTAACCTCGGCGCTAGATGGGGTGGGTGGTCAACGCCACGCCCCGGCCGCTTTACGCCCGGGAAAGACCCGGTACCCATTGTACAGGAGACTCGGTGAGCCTCAGAGCCGGTCTAGATAGGTGCAGAAAATCCCGCCCCCACCGAAATTCGATCCCCGGACGGTCCAGCCCGTAGCGAGTCGCTATACAGACTGATCTAACCAGGCTTCTCAACTGTTAGTGCAAATCTAAAAACGCACGCTGCGGTTTCAGTGTCTTCGGACTGAAAAATATTTTAATATGAATTTAGTCGCTGTTTGAAATAATTATTGACCTAATAAATGTAAACTCGTCCTTACAGACAAGCTGGCTAAATCAGTGGCTTTTCCTCTCCGTTAATCCTAATCGGCGGCCACAATTATCCTTGCAGGGTAGGAGGAACCTGCGCATGTGATTGTTTCGTCCCTTCAGCTAGTTGATTTACGCAACTTCGAATGAAAACAAATACATTACTCTAGATATAATTGAGTGTGTAATATAGGGCACAGAAGGATGCTTCATGCAACATTGACTGATATACCATTGTTAGAAAAGAGGCGTGATTCTCTCTAAGGAGGCAATTTGTTAGGAAGTGAAATGAACTGTGTTAAGATTCTCAAACTTACACTCACAAAGAGGGAATTGGGGAAATTTGAACTCGAAATGGACATGTACAGATTAATGATACGTTGTGACAGTTACATTGCTGCCAACAGCAAACAACTTGTTTTCATGGGATTTGATACGGCCGGTATAACACAGGCGGAACCACAGTGTCAACGCGTCACAAGATGCACTTGGTCTTGAATATGTTCGGTATTGGAGCGGAATTTAGTTCATACGACTAACATGTCTGTCATTCCCTACACTACGTTGTTGTGTGTAGGTACATTCCTTGTGGCTGGTGGAATGTTTGAATAGGAACCGGGAAAAATATTATATTCTGATTTTATGTGAAGTATGTACTCAGTTATTAGGAAAGGCTTTTCCAAGTACAATTGGTATTATTTTACCGACGCACGGTATTTTTTAAATATTGTGTAAAATGTTAGTTCCTATTGCAAAAATAATATCGGGCCTCCATAAAAGATCGACCGGTTGATTGAGTCTGGAGAAATAAACAATATTTATTGTAAATATTTACGAAATCGTGCACACAGTGTGCAGGAATACAGAACTCTATTTTTTTTTTCAAAAAGAGGTGGTTGTACCAATGTAGCGTCACGACACAAACTGCAGAAATTACGTCTCGTGGCCAGATTTCCTGAAAAAACACATGATGTCAAAATTGGACATTTTCTGCTTAAATATTTTTCAAAAAATTCTATAACCTATCTAAATCTCGTAAAATCTTTAGAGCCAAATAAAGTGACGTTAATATACATTATACATTTTTCTATCGAATGGAGCAAGTTTCGACGCTCCTTTAGTGTATATGTATATGTGCTACTCAGGCAGTAATGTCCGAATTTTTAAGGCCTAAGCTTTGCCAGCAGAACAAAGTGAAGCGTTAGGAAAATGGAACTGAATGTGACTTACAATAAAATAAATTATGAGAAAATGAAGAGGAAGTCTTATATAGATTTTATAATATCTGAAACCGGAGACCGTAAATGACAGACTCAAATGAATACAGCTGCTCACTGACACTAACAGGTGATCGACTGAAGTGCAGCAAGTGCATTTGATGAAGGGATCATCAGGCAACATCGTCTCATTTAAACGTTCAGTGGGAAGTACATAAGATGAGGGCTGTCCCAGCATATGCGGTGATAATAAAAGCATTACCGGAAATAAAGCCTTCAAGGAGAGAGAAATAAGTAGGCCTCTGCTTCGATGACTTGATGAAGGAAATATATTCACTTTCGTCTTGGTCTTACTGCTCTTCTTATCGTTTGCTTAATTATTTTCGTAATTTCTCAGCTTATGTAGCATCAAGTGATAGGATGTATAAAAAAATTCCAAAATTTAAAACTCCTTACCGGGACTTGACTACACAGAGTGACGACACATACAAAAATCTCTGTCAATACCTGGGCTCAGATGTGAATCGAAAACCGTGAACATGACGCAGGATATTCGGTAACTGATAAGACGAACAACGCAGCTTCAATCGGGACTTACCGTATTGAAAAAAATTCGTACGTACTTATTTAAGCAGCAAATTGTCAATTATATTTTAAAATATCACAATATTTTAAAAATTGATAAGAAGTCAGGAAAATAATACGTAATCAAAAACATGTCGACTCGGAGTAACAGCTACAGAGATGTTTGCATAACTGTATCCTTATTTCCTTCATCTATTACTTCCTGAAATTTACTTTAGTGCGATGTTTTCCTTTTCCCTACAGGAGCTCTGAAATTTAAGTTCTGTCATACAACAGGCATCCATCTACCACGATTATGGCTAAATTCAGACAGCGAAGAGTCTTTGTTAATTTCTATGGAGATCATGTTGTACTAAATTTATTTATCCTTAATACCATCTACAGAAGTCTTAGTTGGACTTTCGTTCTCAGGCACAGACGGCGGAAATACATTACTTTACCCTTTAAGCTCAGAATCAGCACAGATCACAGGGCCTAAACTATGACAGCTGATATAGGGGTCACTGTCTAAGTGAAACAAAAAAACCACTTTCGTCTCCTCTCCAATAAAGATATATTACTGAAAATTTTTCTAATATCTCATATTACTGCAAAAATAAGCAAATTCATTTATGCTTCTGTGGAAGAGAATATGAAACGAATTCTTAATATCTTTACAATAAGTCGCTGGATGGCTGCAGAGTTATGAACATAAAAGTTAATTTTATTTGTGCCAATTTAAAAAAGGGAGAAAGTATGAGAGAATGCAACGTTCAGAAGCATTTTCTGCCTGTGGCAATGTGAACTACTTAAATGGAAGCTCTTCAATATATTCCTTTATGAAATTTGGCATTTTTCCAATGTTATCATAAGACTGTCACAATTGAAATCCACCAAGTCAGTTGAATACAGTTTCCAGATATATAAGTTTCGATGTCACTGTCAGTATTATCCTTCGACATACATTTGGCCTCAAAACATTTCTTCTCTCATCACGTTCGCGGAAGAAAGTCAACAGTGGCAATACAACAAAAGGTACACTTACAACAGCCACAATTATTACCTTTGCTTGAACTTTACCATCCATTACCTAAGTAAGAGACATGGCTGTAGGTTTTAAGAGCAAAGTAGAAGAATATTTTGACAGAAGAAACTGGAAGTAAAGGAACGATAGAAAAGCTACAAAATAAATAAACAGGTAATTTTACCCTTCACCAAATATCATAGCGTGATCATAACAAGGAGACTGAAGTGGACGGGTGACGAAGTACGTATGAGGAACTTACGAATAGTGTTCGCCATAAATCCCGAAGGAAAACACACGAAGGCGTTGATACGATATAATATTAAAGGTTGTCTGGAACAAGCGGGGTGCAAGGGAGTGACATGTTTTCATCTGGCACAGATCAGGGTCCAGTGACACTTTACTGTGGAGACTGTAACAAAACAGTAGACAACGTATAACAGGCGGATATATCTAAGTTACTCAATGGCTGAATGACTAAATGTGATGACTCTGCTCTATAAAATTAGTTGTTATCTTTATGTGCGTCATCCCCGTTGTGTGATATACAATTAGTATGGCAATAGTTGTGTTTGACGGTAAGTGCCACGCACATATATTGCCATATTAGTTGTTATGTAATTTCGGAGAAGCGTACTGTATGTGCTTCACAGAGCTCTAGGCTGGCCTATCGCATCCTTCTGTAATTGAGGGAAACAATAGCTCCACTCGTCACAAACAATAGCTCCACTCGTCACAAACATAGATATGACTTAATTTGAATAAGATCGCTGTCACATGCACGAGATAATATTAAAAGTACAAACACGAGCGTAATGTTATAACATTTAAGTAGAGTGCGTCACAAAATATGAAACTAGACTGCTTTTGAGCACACAGAAAAACATGTTCTCGTAACACATGCTATATAATTTATGTTAAAATTAAAGTCGTTGAGAAGCTCCCAGTCTTCTACAAAAACATTGGTAGAAATAGAACTTTCTAGGTCGCTTCATATCCCAGGGGGCTTGAATCTTCATCAGTACATCCGTGAGAATATGAACTCTAATAAAGCAACTGACTCCACTTTGCCGAAAAGTGTATGATTTTGATTGGTAACGGTACACATGTTGCATGCCCAAACATTAGTGCTCTTGACACGTATTCTATGCCCTGAGGCAGAAATAAGTGATAAGCAAAAAAAAAAAAAAACGCGTTTTTCAATCCAAAAGGGAACTTGGGACAAAAAAGGAAACGGGGTAAAAAAAAAAAAGGGGAAATAAGCAGGAAATCAAGGGAAAAGTTAAAAGGGGTGTGCCAGGTGGGGGT
>Ga0136643_10016616_pt1 | contig 11064 bp, 4 predicted proteins | sample TergutLab28metaG_FD_96883 | JGI IMG/M metagenome (GOLD analysis project Ga0136643, IMG submission 96883) | Labiotermes labralis P1 segment gut microbial communities from Petit-Saut dam, French Guiana - Lab288 P1 (version 3) (version 3) | ecosystem: Host-associated > Arthropoda: Insects >... | reverse complement strand
TGGACTGGAAGTAAGTGCTGATAAAACTAAGTACATGGTAATGTCTCGAGATCAGAATGCAGGACGAATTCAGAGTGTGAGGATTGATAATAGTACCTTCGAGAGGGTGGAAGAGTTAAAATATTTGGGAACAAGTTTAACAATCCAAAATTCTATTCGGGAAGAAATAAAGAGTAGACTGAGGTCAGGAAATGCTTGCTATCATTCGGTGCAGAATCTTTTGTCCTCCAGGTTGCTGTCCAGGAAATTAAAGATTGTATTGTATGGGTGTGAAGCCTGGTCGCTGACATTGAGGGAGGAAAGGAAGCTGAGGGTGTTTGAGAATATGGTGTTGAGGAGAATATTTGGACCTAAAAAGGACGAGGTAACGGGGGAATGGAGGAGACTGCATAACGAGGAGCTAAGTGATCTGTACTCCTCATCCAATATTGTGCGGGTGATAAAATCGAGAAGAATGAGATGGGCAGGGCATGTGGCGCGTATGGGAGAGGAGAGGGGGGCGTATAGGGTCTTGGTGGGGAAACTGGAGGGAAAGAGTCCACTGGGGAGACCTAGGCGTAGATGAGTGGATAATATTAGGATGGATCTCCAGGAGGTGGGATATGGGTATGTGGACTGGATTGGGTTGGCCCAGGATAGGGACAGATGGCGGACGCTTGTGAGTGCGGTAATGAACCTTCGGGTTCCATAATATGCGGGGAATTTCTTGACTAGCTGCAAACCAGTTAGCTTCTCAAGAAGCACTCTGCACCATGGAGTAAGTAAGTAAGTATCAGATTATGGTCCTCTGGCACTTGACGCCATGTGGTTTGGCAGATACGAACATTAGGAAGGTACCCACCCGCTGCATACATATTCAAGGTGCAGAAAAAGGTAAGGTAAAGTGATCCCCTTACTGGCGCGGTGTGGCCCAGAGGGTGGGTAGATGTATAGCTCTACTGTTCCATGACCGAGGCACTAGAAGGGGGTGGGTGTTCAGCAGCACGCCTCGACCGCACTTTACCCCCGGGAAAGACCCGGTACCCATTTTACAGGAGGCTGGGTGGGCCCCAGGGCCGGTCTGTCCCGGCGGAAAATCTCGTGTCCACCGGGATTCGATCCCGGACCGTCCAGCCCGTAGTCGGTCGCTATACCGACTGAGTTACCCGGCCCACATATTCAAGGTACATGTGTAACAAAAATCACGGCATTACTTTCAAGAAGACTGGAAACAGAAACCAGTTTCCGACTGTGCAATGTGGTATTTATGGAGTGATTAGCCTTTCAGTACATTGATAAGTGAATTATTCCTTTTTCTCTTCTGAAAAAAAAGTGTCGGTGGAAGTACTTTATGATTTTTCGGCATTATCGTTGCTGTTGGCCTACAGTCGTGTTCTCGTAGCTGTTTGTAGTCAGAATGGTCACATGCCAGCAGTGAAGGGAGGAGTTTGTGAAGGTAAACATTGTAGCACAGTGCTGGGGTAATATTCTTATTCTGAGACCGGTTAGAGCTGTGTCGAAATGACTAGCGTGTATTTGGTGATGGGCTACCAACGTGACAGCTCAGTGTTGTTCGGAAGGTGGGCCCAAGCATTCTAAGAAATGAATTCAAATAAATAAATAGTAATAATAATTATTATTATTAAATGAAGAGGGAAACTCTCCCTTCAAAACACGATGCGTTAAAGTTAACGAGACTTTCCTACCCTTCAGTCTTTGCACCAGATAAGTAACAGTAATTGCCGGTCCCAGTGGCCGCGCTGTCTAAGGCGTAGGTCTACGGCCGCTCGCCTGCTGAGATTGTGGGTTCGAATCCCACCGGGGGCATGTTGTGTATTGTGGGGTAGAGGTCTCTGCGATGGGCTGATCTCTCGTCCAGAGGAGTCCTACCGACTGTGATGCGCCGTTGTGTGTGATCTAGAAAACCTCGTGAATGAGGAGGCTATAGCCCACTGGGGGCTGTCGCGCCCAAAAAAAAAAAATAACTGTAATTTTTCTTAATAAACTAAGAGGACACACTACAGATTACGGAAGATAAATACAGAACTTAGTATTGTAACACGAGCATTAGTGTTAGATGTGGAGTAGGAATTCGGAAACCCTACAGTGCTGCATAAGTCACGGAACTGACTAGCAGTTTTTCGAGAAATTGAAGTAAAATGAGGCACTTTAATGCTACAAAGATGGTTGCGACTCCGGCTGGTATTCTGTGTTGAAAGGACACACCGAAACTCAGTTAATGGTGCAAGGAGACCTTGGGGAACCAGCAGCCTTGCAGGGAGACAGGCTGCCAAGATTCTGGTTCGTTGCCAGTACTGGCTGTTTTAGACAGAATGGCAACCGTCAGGAGTAACGTCGCCACAAAATGGGGGAAGACCCGTTGTGTGCCAGGTTTCTTTCGGGATTTCTAATTTGCAAGACCAAAAGTCTGCAGTTACTGAACTTAATGGAATGTGGGAGAAACACACACGACATTGTTTGAAGAACTCGTAATATAGTCGGTGTAGCGGTCCGAGGTTCGAAATCTCATGGGGCAAGATATGAGATTTTCTCTTCTCCATACTCGTCCAGACTGGCCCTGGATCCCATCCAGCCTTCTCCACGATGGACACGGGAGCTGTTTCCCTGGGTTAAAGCGGCCAGAGCTTGGCGTTGATTACGTACCCCAATTCAATGCCGAGTAAAGCTATGCTTACCCTGCTTCCCTGTCTCTCCTGTGGCAGGTTATGAGGTGTCCTTTACCTTTACTCGTAGGAAGATGCTACTTCATGGGTTTAGGTGTTGTGCAAAAAGGACATTCACTACTGGTTCACACTGAACTCATGACACTTGCTTTTCTGCTAAAGAATCTCGTTTGTTCTTCGAATAGTCTTCTAAAATTAGGCCCAAAATAATGCCAGCATGTGGCATTAATGTAGGCTTATTTATTCTTTTTCTTTTGAAAACGGTTCTGAAATTGCTTTATTTATCACTGACGCTCCCCTGCAGATGAGTCTGCGCCGAGTAGTTTGTGTGTTCGTCGTATCCTAGCAACAGCACTACAGTCGAGTTTTCCGTTTTCCTCGAAGGAAGTAAGAATTACATGTATGGGGGTTCTCCTTAACCTGCAGATACTCGTGTTTTTGTTGTAACCTTCAGATGTTCTGGAGCAGAGCGTCCAAAACCTACTCCCCTCTTCAGAAAGTAGTGTGTGCGCCGTCATACTGTTGCTGATTGTAGGAAATTTGAAAGAGCGATGTTATAAAGGGTTCTGATGCCTTAATGTCCGTACCAAGTTTCGTGAGATTTGTTTCAGTAATAAAAGTTGAAGTGGGAGGGACACACACACACACACACACACAGATCCTTGTTCACTCACTCACTCACTCACTCAGTCACACGCGCGCGCACACAGGCAGCTCATTTTTGGCATGTCGCAGCTTTGCGAAAAGTGGCTGTTAGCGTCGTCATGTCTGTTCGTACGGAACAACTCGGTTCCCATTGTACTGATTTTCATGAAATCTTATAATTGAGTATTGTTTGAAAATATGTCGACAAAAAAGTCCAGCTTTATTAAAATCTAACAAGAATAACATTTGCTTACGTGAAGACGTATGTATATTTGTGATCTCACTGAATTCTTATTACAGTGAGAAATGTTTCAGACGAAGTTTAGAGAAAATCAAAACACACATTTTGCGTTGATTAACTTCTTCTTTTTTCCGAAAATCCTGCCATTTATGAGATACCGTGAAATAGTATGGTAGAGCCAGACATGACACAGATGACTATAAAATACGGCACAGAAAAAATGCGATTTGAATGCCGAATAGCTAAGGCATGAATACGGACACGCACTCATAATATTTAATTATACTTGTTTTTCCACGGCGACAGCAGTTACGCGAACGCGCATTAGTTTTACGTAATGTAACACTGAAGCGCGTTCGCGTACGTTGCTTGTCGTGTTCTGCTTTTTTAAAGGACGAAATGTAGGTTAATGAAAGTTACAGAAGTAAGGCGTATAAGCGTAAAATTCTCATGTGGTCCGCTGGCCATGTGTTTTACACCCCCGATTTAGAACGTAGTTCTAAGAATGCCTGGCGGTTTACCCCCAGGCTTCAGGTTTTGCCCTCCGTTATACAAACCGTCTGGTCTCATAGTTTTCTAATTTATTTAACTTGGTTTAATCGGAAAGTTGGGAACATTTGGACTGCAGCAGACGTAATTAACTCTCTCCTTTTTTGTTCGGAAGAACTGATAACAGTCATCCAGAACGTCTATTTAGTTAATAGTTTTCAGAATAGATAACGCAACCTCCCAGATATGAAGCAGAGATGCTGAACGTAACATGACAACGCTGTTGGCATCTGGAAGCCCTTGCTTTAGTGACACCCAATCCAAACTGCCGCTTTTTCTAGACTGTCTTGTTTTTTTTGTCGTCTTTCCTTCTACCTTTCTTTTTCTTTCTTTTCTCTTTCTTCCTTCTTTCCTGCCTTCCTACGCGCCAATATTTACTCTGTGCTATTGAAATTCTGGCCCTCAATCGGGCAGCCGTTATTGAGGACAACATAAAATGAACCTCACAGTTTCTCATAATGTACCCACTTCACAGCTGTCGCATGGTTCTCTGTTATTTAAGTCTGCTGTTATGTATAAATTACGTATGTTGCGTTGCACATAGACCGCGCGGATGTGAGAGGAGTTGAGTCTACTGTTTCGAAGAAGAAGAAGAAGAAGTAGAAGGAAGAAGAAGAGGAAAATACGAAGAAAAAGGAGGAGAAGGAGGAGGAGGAGGAGAAGGAGGAGGGAAAGGAGAAGGACGTGGGAAAGAAGGAGAAGGGGATGCAGGAGAAGGAGAAGAAGACGAAGGAGGAGGAGGAGAAGACGAAGGAGGAGGAGGAGGAGAAGAAGGACGAGGAGGGGGAGAGGGAGGAGAAGAAGGAGAAGAAGAAGAAGAAGAGGAAGAAGAAAAAGAAGGCGGAGGAGACGAAGGAGGAGGAGAAGGAGAGGGGGAGGAGGAGAAGGAGAAGACGAAGGAGGAGAAGGAGGATGAGAAGAAGAAGGAGAAGGAAGAGGAGGAGAGGGAGGAGGATAAGAAGAAGAAAGAGAAGAAGATTCAGGAGTGCTGTATATTAGAATTTAATTTTCCAAGTTATGGGACGATGTGTGAAGGGCGGGGACGGGTTTAATGAGGCAGGTTTACAGGCGTAATCTGCCATGCCCGAGTTTGCGGCAGGCATTACCCCTGAAGAGTCAATAGGGGGCTGGCCACATACGGATGGATGATTCTCGTATCCACTCAAAAGTAATGGGAGAAAGTTTTGGAGGAAGAAGGTCCATGGGAAAGCTAAGAGGAAGATGGAAGGATGCTTTTAGGAGGGATGCCATAAGTTTGCTTCACATACGGAACTGGAAGGGGACAGAAAGGGAGAGACGTGGTTAGAGGAAGTAGATCGGGGAGGCCATGGCGCGAAAACGCGTCGAATCGCCAGAGGAGGAGGAAGAGGAGGGAAGAAGAAGAAGAAGATGGTGATTCTGCTTCTCTTGGTGTCTCAACAAAGAGGTGAGTTGAATGTCATTTGAAAATGGAAGTCGGAAACCTTCGTTACATGATTTCTTGCTGTATTAGAGGCGACCCGAATCAGTGATTGGTGTAGAGCCCAGAAGGTGCATGTCAGCTGTGTTGCACCGACGCCGAAGAAGGTGGGCGAGCAAAGAAGTATGGGAGAGTTAAGCTGTTCGATTGCGAATTGCAATGAACTGGCTGTTTGCTGGATGTAGCTGTATATTTCGTGGCAACGGAGACAAATTTGTGGGTTTTTGAAGAGTAGGATTTTTTTTGACAACTGAATTAATCTTTACATCTGCAATCAACCCACCGCCAGGGGTTTATTAATTTTTTTATTTGTGGTATTGCCTGAACCCGCGATATATGAACTTGCCTTGCACTAACTACTCTGAAATGTGATATTCATTATCCGGTCAATACATTTGTTGTAATTTTAGAACCTGGGGTGTCACAACGTTATGAGGAGCCTATTGTTGAAACTCGGCCCGAGTTATTTTAGCTCAGTGGACACCTTCTTCATCATATTTCCCTGAACTCCATGTAATTAGCATTTTCCCGTCGATGCATAGAAATTCAGACTTGTGTCTTTGTATCAATTTGTCTAGATGCGTGTTTTCGCAGTGCGTACTATATGCCACACCCACCTAATCATTCTTGATCCATTCTTCCTAATATTAGACGAAACGTAGGGATACTGAATTTCAAGTCCTGTTACTTGCTGTCTCCCAGATCTGAATTTTCGCCTGTGTTTTCTTGGCTCAGACAGTTCAGTTTATTTTCACCATTCTAAAATATAAGAAATTTTAATTACTTCTGTGTGTGTTGTATTCACTCAGCTGTGTCAAAACAGGCCTGTTCAACAGGCCGGCCAGTTTAATTTCCTGGTCAGGGCTTCGCTAATGTCATGTTTTGTTGCTGTAACTTGTCTCCCAAATGCCCCGCGCTGCCAAGATCTTTTACAACAGCCATGTAGTCAATTCTTTTGCGTCACTGAGCAAACGAGAACGTATCTGGTGCAGACTTGCTGACATCATTGCCAGATAAATGTGCACTAGAGACAGTGCTCAGTTAAGGGGGACTTTACCAGTGCTTCCCAACGAGAGTTACGCGAGGAAGAAATAAATTATTGAATAAATAAGTAAACAAAATATTGAAATATGACGAGAAATCCAATATCCCGCGAAATATCGCGGGATATTTGCTTTGTTCTTGGAAAAAAGGTTGGGAAACGCTGCTGTGTGCCATTAGTTAACGTAATCATATTCAGGGCCCGGGTTTGCGGCACAACAGTCCCCACCCTTCCTAACATTACGGCGTAACAGTAATGGGCGGAAGTTGTTTACGTTGGGTCGTGTGTGTTGTGTTGATTCTCACGCAGTTTCGTTGAAAGTATACAATTTCCACTCATTCTTCTGTCTCATTGGTGTGTTAACGTTGCAACTGTATGTTTTTATGTACGATAGTATAGTGCAGATTGATATGCATTAACCGAACGGGGATGTTCAGTGAGGAATGAACAAGACAGGTCACGTACGTATAACGTAACATTTAGGCGCGTTTTTGCAACCACTGTTGCAGTAGAAAAGCATTAAATGTTACATATTCTGAGTGTGTGTTTGTAGACTTTGGTATCCAGCATGCAATGCACATGCGCCATGTTGTCATCTGTGGCCCGCCCGGCTGTACAGAATTTTTCCACATTTTCTCATAAAGTGCAAGTTCTAAAAAAAGGTAATGAACATAAAATGTTTGTTTTGGTTTCCTCTAAAGCTTTTAAAACATTTCTCATTCGAAGAAGAATTGGGCGAGATATGATAAAAAAATAGGTGTACTAAAAACTCTAATCCATTTACTGTTGTGTATACGAACTTAGCATCTTAATGGGCTAATCTGTAAACCTCAATTTGTGCACCGTAGCTTGTTTCAAAAAATACCTGACGTACTACAAATATTTACTTCTGTAGCTAGCCCATTAATATTAGTGAAGGCATGGCCTGCAAACAGGCCGACGCGCCTTGCCAGAAGAAGGAGAAGAAGAAGATGAAGAAGAAGGAGTAGGGTAGGAAGAGATTGGTGGTGGTGGTAATGATGATGGTGATGATGATGATGATGATGATGATGATAATAATAACAACAACAATAAGTTGGTCCATTAGTTGTGACGAAGCAAATGAAGTGCGGGAGAGGAAAAAAATCTTTACCTGCATCGAGTGTTGATATTTTCGTTGTTGTTACTCCTATATTCTATTACTCTTAAGGCGATATCTGTTACGATACGCATACATGACGTAGTAGTACGTTTTCAGGGTTGAAAAATACGCAACGGTTCGGTATTTCCTATACAGTACGAATAGTCGATATTCAAACAGAACTTCCATGTAGTAAATTTGAAGGGGGCCATCCCGTTGTGTATCATCGATATATAATTAGTACCGTCAATTGTGTATTGACGGTACTAATTAGAAAATATATTTTCACGTAGTAAAATAAAAATCACAGAACTGGAAATTTGAATGAATAAATTAATCTGTGGATTCTTTAAGTCGACTTGAATGTCGGGGTTGTGAAGGTCAGAACTGATTGATTATGTATCATCCGCTGTACCCTCAAGTGCGTTAATGATGCGTCGTTTCTTGAACGACTGTTCCAGTGTTTCTCCTCTGAACGCCCGAGAGCCATTATGCGCGTCTTGAAACAGTTCTTAATACAGGGTTATTCATAAGTCCGTGAAACATGTTAGAAAACTGGCTGATGCCACAGTTGAATGAAGACTGTAATGATTACATCTTTCAACAAGACGGCTCTCCGGCTCACTACAAAGACGTGCGAGGGTAGCTCAATCGAAACTTGCCACAAAGGTGGATTTTTAAAATGTTTCACGGACTAACGAATAACTCTGTATTGCCAGATGGTGTTCCTGGAACGTCGTTAGATGTCAACCAAGTCTCGTATTGCTTCCTTAAATAAAATTCGAGTGGTTTTATGAACCGTAACGTCGATTGGTTGATTTTGGCTGGTCATGCCACCGGGAATCATGGTCAAGTCGACAATCCTTCGTCTCATGTTTAACCTTCACGTCGTCAGACAAGTGTCCGCGAAAGGCGCATGTTCTGTCATTCTTTACGTGTTAAGTGGAGCCGCAGAGCGTCTTTCCCAAAATGTTCCCCTGCCCCTCCATTCTTCCATCAAATCGGCTGTCATCCATCCATTTTTTTGTGTAGGCAAAATTAACGTCGTCGGGGAATATCTCATTCTTAGGTATCGGTTTGCTTTTGTGAATACTACAGGGTGTTAAATTCACAACCAAACCTGACATATGGCAAGCTTATGATATAATGTGGATGATACATAACTTACCTGTGTTAGGGTTCATGTTGGAAGTGACCTTAAACTTAAAGATATGCTTTAACACCTGGTGAGCAGATTACTGTGTACTATTGGAAGGTCCTGTGTAGAAATTGCCGATACTGCGCGCGAGATGAAACGGCAGCTAAATGACGCACCGCCAGTACTATCGCCACGTGTGTGGTTACGTTGAATCATCCGACGTTGTGACCCGGCACAGTTTAACCAGCTATGTGTAACGTAAATTTTGTTTTGTGTGTGTGCAGTACAGTTGAATACAGAGTTTTTTCATTGCGGAAACCTGTTTAAGGAAGAAATCTTATTCAGCCTATTTAGAATACGGATTCCCGGTGTTACAGTTCCTTCGAGATCACGCGTGTCTTGAGAGGTTAAGGAGGTCATTTACAACACGTATTCGAACTTGTGGTAAGTTATTTGACATATGCGGAAATGTAAGGCCGTTAAGCTTGCCGTGCCTCTGGGTTCGGGTTTCAATTATACCTCCTGTATAAGCTGGTAGGTGTGACGATGAGAATTGACGCACAGTATCACCGTTACACGCTGCTTCTCATAACCCGTGCTCCTGATTTTAATTATTCTTGCAACTTTAGTATCAACATTGTAATATCGAGGCACGTCAGAACACACCGCCTTCATCTACGCCTTCCCTATGTGCTTACAACGCGGGGTTTGTTTGTTTTTATTTGTTCCTCAAGGGAAAAACGTGTTTCTCTTGAAAATCAACTGGAAACATCCAACAGACGACTTGGCGATGCCTGAGTAAAGCCTTGGTTTGCAAGAATCACGCATCTGTGAAAGTGGGAAACTAGATGCGTTATTCTGTGGTCGCGTGGAAGTCGAGTGTTGGAAGCTCTATGGTTGTGGTACGCTAAAAACCGCGCATGTGATTGTTGCGTAAAACCGCAGGCACTGTAACTGATCCGTGTCACGTCCCATTTGCCTTCCAGTCTGCATTTCCCTTGCGACGCAGATCTGTTGGTATAAACAAGTTCGTTTTCAGCAGTGGAATGTAAATCCTGTAGCGATATTTTGGTTGAAATATTTCAGTCTTTATGGATGCCATCCCGTGGTGTTACGTACTAAATAAACTACGCTTACTCCGTCGAACACAACACAGGTTTTATTTTAATTGCGCCTTACGTATGTGCTACATGTGTCGGCCATTTCTCAGGCCATCATCAGGCACGTTGATACTAAAATCATCTAAAGGAAGATATAATGAAATAAAATGTAAGGGACTCATGTTTACAGTCACTATTTCCTTACATTATAGAATATATATATATATGTATATATATATATATATATAATACAAAGTACAAAATCTAAACAAATCTTAAAAATTACTGTGTAAATATACAATGATGTATCAGCCAAACACAACAAAACTTTATTATGTTTATTATTGTATTAGGGCAACATGTTTCGATTCTTATAGAATCATCTTCAGGCCCTTCTAAGATATAGGTCCTTACTTAGCAATGTTTAAAATGCGCTGCTAATTATATCTTAGAAGGGCCTGAAGATGATTCTATAAGAATCGAAACATGTTGCCTTAATACAATAATAAACGTAATAAAGTTTTGTTGTGTTTGATACATCATTGTATATTTATACATGTGTTAAACACTTCGGGATGGCAAACATTAAGTTAAATTAAAAAATTGCTATTAACTGCAAGGCTGTCTTGTGTTGTAGGGAGTGTTCATAGTTTAATTATACTATAATTATTATATTGTTTTGGGAACAACTTTAACAAATCAAAAATCTATTCCGGAAGAAATTAAGAGCAGATTGAGGTCAGGAAATGCTTGCTATCATTCGGTGCAGAATCTTTTGTCTTCTAGGTTGCTATCCAAAAATTTAAAGATTTAAGATATGTAGAACTATAATTTTGCCTTTTGTATGGGTGTGAAACTTGGTCGCTGGCATTGAGGGAGGAAAGGAAGCTGAGGGTGTTTGAGAATATGGTGTTGAGGAGAATATTTGGACCTAAAAAGGACGAGGTAACGGAGGAATAGAGGAGATTGCGTAACGAGGAGCTGAATGATTTGTACTCCTCACCCAATATTGTGCGGGTGATAAAATCGAGAAGAATGAGATGGGCTGGGCATGTGGCGCGTATGGGGGAGGAGAGGGGGGCGTATAGGGTCTTGGTGGGGAAACCG
>Ga0136643_10016614_pt1 | contig 11065 bp, 9 predicted proteins | sample TergutLab28metaG_FD_96883 | JGI IMG/M metagenome (GOLD analysis project Ga0136643, IMG submission 96883) | Labiotermes labralis P1 segment gut microbial communities from Petit-Saut dam, French Guiana - Lab288 P1 (version 3) (version 3) | ecosystem: Host-associated > Arthropoda: Insects >... | reverse complement strand
GTCGCATGCATGGGGGGGGGGGGGCGTAGGTCTGGGTAAAAATTCGAGAGACCTGCGAGTACCCGAGCGTCCCCGGCATTTGAAAGAGATACGAATGGGCGTAACATATGCGACACTTATTATGCTGTCGTAAAATTTGGGATATGTTGGGCACTATCAGTAATCTGAGAAGATGTGAGACCAACTGATAGCCTTAAAAATCGACGCCGTCTCTAAGTTTGTATTTTTCTGTAAGAGGTAGAACTTCTATCGGGTTTAACATGCAACAGGTGGCGCAAGAATCGGCCTTTCTTATATCCGTGATGTGATAAATTGAGTAATGGCAACGGCATCGGAAACACGGTACGGCAAAGAAGTTCGCAGCGTGCTTTGGTTTTTGTAGGAGAAACATGTTTTCCCCGTTGAAATTTCCCGCCATTTGACAGAGGTGGATGTCCATAGCCTCATGAGAGTACGACTTGTCAGAAAATGATGCTGAGAGTTACAGTATGGTGGATCGGACATTCGTGGTGATGATAATACCAGTCGACCCAGCACATGAAGGACGGATGTGAACGCAGGTCGAGCGGAGGAAATGATTGTGGATTGCTGGTGCAGTACTGGGGAGGTAACCGATTCCACAGTACTGAGGAAGTGGAAGTGGCTGCTCGTGAATGGTTGCGAGTGTAAGTGCCAAATTTATTCCGGGACTGAATTTTTAAACTGTCGCTTATAAATGACAGAGTTATCCATATGCTCGAATGCTGTGATAAAAAGTAATGGCGCCTCTTTGGAACAAAGAGCTACATTTAATGGTGTAATGGCGTATCATTTAATTTTATAAAGACCTATTTGCGCTCCCGCATGCTGCTGCCAGAACGAAAGCAATGCTTCAAGAGTTTGGCTGGGAAGTTTTTGAGCATCCAACATATAGTCCAGACTCGGTCCCAAGCAGTGGCGTACGGGGGAGGGGGGTTATTCAGCCCCCCTCCCGAAATTCCGAAGGCCCTCCAAAACCGTGCCAAACTCAACCCGATTGTGAAAACTGTTAAAAATTGCTGAATTTGGACGCCAGCACCCCAAGATGTTCGAAAAAATGCAGTAAAATTCTAAAACTACCTAGGTTCGCAATTGTTTTACATTAGCAATGGCAAATAAGTTGGTTGTCATCATGAATAGTCTTCAACTACCAAAAACTAAGAAAATGTTACTATATGAAATGAAATTTCTTGTAACAAATTACAGCTGCAATCAGAACCCATGACTAGGGGGCTACCGCCCTCAGATCCCCGTTCTCTCTGTCTGTCCTCTGTCCTCAACTGAATTCGTTGAACCCCCCTCCCCCCAAACAAAATTCCTGGTTACGCCACTGTTCCCAAGTGATTTTTACTTGTTCCCAACGCTGAAGGAATTTTCGGTGGCAGACGCTTCATAAGCGATGAAGAAGTGAAGGATGCCGTCAAGGATTGGTTAAAAGGACTTGCGGCGGATGTCTATGATGAAGGCATAAAAAAAACTCTTCACGCGCTGTGATAGGTGTCTGAATGTGTCGTGGCGACTATGTAGAAAAATAACTTAGGGTCTGTGATAATGATACAATACATTTTTTAAAATTTTTATTGTGTTTATTTTTCTTTATAGCCAAACGGTCTTCAGTTTCTGGATGACCTTCATACTTACTGAACATCCTTCATATGCATATTCGTGTTGCACATGTACGGCTATTCCGTGTTTTTTATTTTCCTGTTTAAAAAGATTCATTGACATCTTATCTCTTCCACCTAGAAAGGTTAATGCAGATTTCAAACGGGTTTGCGTATTTTCTTTTTCTTTCTATATAGCTCCTGTTGCAGTTAACGTGAACCGTCTTATTAGAAGCCAAAATTTGGAGTCCAGCTGTATAGATTAATTGCCATAATTAATTTGGTCACATATTGTTAAGAACAGGAACAGAGACACAAGTGAACATTATGTTAAGCCTCATCTTGCTAATGAAGTGAAGAAAGTGCAGCAGAGAATGTTAAAAAGAGCTGCTGACCTGCAGGATCAAAGAAAGCTGTGCGTATGTTCACTTCCGTCTGTTAATATTATACTGAAATGCTCGACGGATCTGGCCTTCATGACCTCGTTTCTGAGACAAAGGTTTAGTTGCCAACTCAAAACTAGCCAACAATACGCTTCTGTTTGTCATTTTTCTTAATAATTTTGACGTACACTTGATAGTAAACGTTAGGAGCAACTCATTTTTCCTGTCAAAGTATTCGCTTTCTAGTGATCCATGGCAGTATGGTATTCACTTCCGGTGTGGCAGTCATATCTAACAGAAGAGCATATATGGTTTGTTCCTTCAAACGAGCTGTCCGTATGGAACCATTGTACGAGTGTGAGATGAAGGTAGATTTTGTCCTTAAATGGAAAACATACACATGTTTTTGTAACATTTCAGCGTCATTAAATAAATGGCAACTGTCTCAATCAGCATTTCTGTAATTGCTGCGGCCTCTTTGCCATACACAACCCATTTCACTTGGGAAGTATTTGTCTATGGAAATACAGTCTTCACCTCTCTTGAGTTAGGTTGGTTGTAAACTGTTTTTTCTACCTCTCTCGAAGTGAAAGCTATTTGATAGCTTTGCCGTCCCTTAGATTTCAGTTTTTACAAAATCATTCGTTTGTTTGAGGAAGGATATTGAAAACTTTGATGTTCAGAATTAATATTTGGAAACAACAACAATAAAATTCCATTCATAAAGAAAACAGGAGCAGATCAAATCTAGGGATTGGTCGCTACCTTTCGGTCCACAATCACTTTGTACTTTACGTCTCCTATCCAGATACGTAAAGTTTGAAATATACCGAACTACTACTCTACGGTGTTTGAGAACAGGGTGTAGAGAATGTAGGTAGATATGTATCTCCTTATGGGAGAGGTTTGACAGGAGGCTGGAGGTAATTGAATAGTGAAGCTCATCATCATATGTAGGCTGTCATTTAGCTGATATTAAGAGTTACAAAATCGAGAGTAATGTAAAGAGAAGCGTATTCAGAATTGTAGTGGAAATGGTGAAGGGAAGAGGCAGTTCAGGAGCCTGAGTGTTTAAGGTGTGAATGAGTGAACTGGTTTTATGTGGCTGAGGACAATACAGTGATGGGCTCTTGATTACGATAATGAACCTTCGGCTTAAAAGGAAGGGGACTGCAGACGCGTTGGACGATTAGTTCCGGAGGTAGTGTCGTTAAAGGTACATCTGTAGGTGTTAACATTTGTACCAAGAATTGAATATGTACATTAACTTTCAAATTAATTAATGATAAAACTACAGTAATTTGGCAGATAAACAGATGTTTCATGTGTTCTAAAGCAACTATCATACACATGGGCGCTGCGGGTGGGGTGGGCAGCAACTCATTCTCTTCCTCCTCACCTTTTGGAGGGAGGAAGAGAGTATGAGAGAAAGTTGAAAAGAGTGAAGAATATCGCTCATGAAGCAGCAATTTTTGGTAACCCACCGATATACAATTTTACAGGATACAAGAAAAACTTGACGGATCCTCAGTAGGCGTGTTGTGTTTTGACGAAAATATAAGGACAAACAATTTTTTGGGGGACAGTACATTTTGAGAGTAGGTGTGTTTGTAAGCCACCTGTCTGGTGATGAGGGTTTTCGGTGTAACGAATTGTGTGAGTTACGATAAAATATCCGTATCATTGGAGTTATTTTAAAAATCAAGGGCGATCAATAATAATTGTAAACGGATTACGTGTTATTTTGTAACCCCCCGTAGAAATTATCCTGTCGGCACCAGTACTTTAACGTCTTATTAAACTGCTTGCCTTATTTCGTAATCAAGTGTTATATAAAGTGACACGTCAGAGGTTGTGGTGACTTCTGGTTGTGTAGCCCGTATTCCATATTTCATAAAAATCGGTCAGTTGATCCAGAAGTGTAACTTGCAGACACGCAGACATCGTGGTGATGTCACGGAGCTTCTGTTTTCCCTTTAGGGAAATTATAGTTAGTTAAAAACGATCTGATGTAGATGTTTTATGGAACAATTGGAAATACCTGAAAGAGGCGTAGTTGCTTTGTAAGGGCGTTAGTGGTAGGAAAGCTCTTCAGCTTTTGTAGAACACGTCGTTAATCACATCTTCATTCTTTTCTATAAGAGATAATTTGTGCTAAACTGGATATGTTATTGCAGATGTTACTGGACATTGTTATGGGGCTGCGTCATGTTTTAATGTAAAGAAACATAGCCTGGACCTTGCTGTGAGGCATCGAAAGGGGTTAGATGTATAGCTCTGCACTTTCTTTAACCTCGGCGCTAGAGTGGGGTGGGTGGTTAACGCCACACCCCGGCCTCTGGGAAAGAGATCCAGTACCCATCGAACAGGGGGCTGGGTGGTCCCCAGGGCCGGTCTGGACAGGTGCTGAAAATGTCGCCCCAACCGGGATTCGCTATACGCTATCCTAGGCCATAGGAGGAGACCTAATAGCTTTCTTTATTTGTACAGAACAGTCAGGTTTGCAAAAATTTATTCTCACATTTCGCGAAAGAAACGTAATTTGTAAAAGTATTCAAAACATTTGGACCTCGGGGATAAACGTGGCGTCTGGAATGGAATACGGAACTGAATGTGTCAAATCGGTGTCATTTGATCCTGTCCTGCAAAACCAAAGGATGCGAAAGTTCGTAGCTGTACTGCGCTGATAATTCAAATATCCTCCTGATCTTGACCGTTTTGAAAAGTATACGGGATAATGGTAGTATTCAAACGGAGATTAATCCTGAGCAAAGTCGGGTCGTGTCTTGTGAGACATTGCGTGCTGGCTGGAGGGCGCGGCTTCCAAGCTCATCTGTTCCTCGCTGGGCGACTCACTTTCTCTCGTGGTAATTGTGAGAAATGATTCGGGACCGAATGCCCTGCACTCTTTACGGTTGTTAGAACGAGAATTCAGTCGACTGAACTTCCTTGTTCTGGCACACAGTAGACTCGACACTTACGTTCTGCATGAGAGTGATACGGACCGTGCATTAGCAAGTGCAGCGAAAGGTGTTTCTGTATGGATGACATATGTCTTTGCAGCTGACCGTGGTGACCTCGTTGTATAAATCACTCTGTCTCTGCGTTGTATTCCGCCGCACTGTGAGAGTGGTTTGGACTGGTGCTGTATTTCCATAAAATGAAACATATACGGCACTTTGCCATTCATTTGCTAAATTCCTAAAAAAAAAGGTAAAAGGTAAAGTTTCCTGTTACAAGCCCGGTGTGGTCCAGAAGGTGGGTAGAGGTATATAGCTCTACTCTTCCATGACCGCGGCACTAGAAGGGGGTGAGTGGTCAGCAGCACGCCCCGGCCGCACTTTACCCCCGGGAAAGACCCGGTACCCATTTTACAGGAGGCTGAGTGGGACCCGGGGCCGGTCTGGACGGGCGGAAAATCTCGTCCCCACCGGAGTTCGATCCCGGACCGTCCAGCCCGTAGTCAGTCGCTATACCGACTGAGCTACGCGGCCGACACTTGCTAAATTCCTAGCTTTCTTATTTTGACCCCAAAATTGTTTCATGCCGTGTAACGAAGGACGCTTCGTGTTTCATGAATGACGAAGATGCATACTTTCATCAGAGTGGGAGTCGTTCACAATGGAGCTTGTAAGTGTATTAGCATGTGATTCTCACAGAATAATTTATTCGTGTCATTTGTAATTGACATCCCTCCGAATACACCGAACTAGTATTTTCTTGATTTCCCACTAAAATTTTGAACGTGGTTATGAAGTATAATGTAATATGTTTTTGTAATGGATTTGCATTACAAATAAGTCTCATGCAGATCCATCACATTGCCGTATACCTATATCTTCTCCGTCCCGTTTGCCTGACGGGCTGTGGAGTCCGCCCAGCCTTTTATCCGAAGTTTGTTTATTTATTTATTTATGTGTAGTTTATTGAACGACGAGGCCTGTAACTCAGGCTTCCGTAATATAGTGGCTTGATTGGATGATAGTGAGCAGTGAACTGTAAAAGACTTGGAAGGAAGCGGGCATTGCCCAAGTTACGGTGCCATCCCAGAAGGGTGGACTTCCTGACCGAGAGTCGAACCAAGGACGTCCCGAATGCAAGTCAGAAGCGTTACTACTTAGCCGTCTTGTCCATGTCCAAAGGTTACCGAGGTCTCCCCCCCCCCCCCACCATGGGTGAGGTGGCAAAGGAAGTGTTGCTGACTGATTACATCTTCTGTCTTGTCTAAGTTAAAAATACGTGAGTAACGTTCCCATTCATCCATTTCCTAAACACACCTCGTCACGAAGTCGTTCGATTCTGATATTGGTGGTCAATTCAAGAATGCTTATTTATCGAATTATTTACATCGCTGAATTTAAACATTCTATTGAATGCCACTTATTAAAACGTAATGCAAGAAAATATACGGTAGTTATGTCTACAGCATCGTCAGATTAATCCACGTGACCTTGCTCCTGTTTTGTACGATACCTGACATTAATACAACGTGTTGCCTTGACAGTTTTTTGTGATTGATGTTGCATTAACTGTATTTTCTGAGAGTGTGGGCCGCAATGTGGTGGCTCAGATACAGTGGGATGCGGACATTTCGCTGTGACCACACGATAATGAGACCCCCAGTAATTGATTTCTAGTTGATCTTGTTGCTTGATGTGATGGTGCATTCCATCAGAGAACGACATTCGCTGTCACTGGAAATGCTGGCTTACTTTTTGTTTATGTTGGCCTTTCCCACCGCGGCGTGTTTTTCTTCAACTGTTTGGAGTGTACTTAAAATAATTGGTATTTATGGAGGTTTTAACAACATGGACTTAACTGAATGTATTTTAGTACTGACTAGACTGATTAGCCATGCAAAGCGCTTTGTGTTTGTCTGTCGCCATGTCACTATAAACTTCTGAACAAAGTGCTAATGTGACTCCGAAGGAAGGTCATGCAATTGAAGGCCAACTTGATGCCGTTCAGTCTGAAGTAGTGTTCTACTACTTGACGGACTGGTTAAATTTTTAGATGGATCCAGAATAATTGCCGTGTGTTTAATTGGTTGTGTGTTGGGTAATTTTACGACGCTGTTGTAACTTCTGAGATTATTTATCTCAGTATTTAACCAACTTGATGCACAAAATTTGTTTCACTATAAGTTTTATTTCATGCATCTACATGTTTCGAGCACATGTGCTCATCATCAGGAGGTCAAAATTGCATTACACAGCCTCTGGTATCGTCACACCTATAGGTGGACGTCTCGTGCACGAAACGGCCACCTATAGGTGTTGGTTAAATACAGTGATAAGTATACTGCGATGCGCGGTAAACAAAACGTCAAAATTTCTGAGATTATATTGCGTCGAATGGTACTGGAAGATGTTAACGGATGATGAGTTACCAAAAATTGAACAAATCGGCCTTACTGGAAAATACTGTCTTGGCATGCTTTTTGGTGAGATTACCGGAAACCGCAAAACCCAACAAACTTGTAGCATGTCTCCACGTCGTAACAAGTGTTTACCAATTAGTGTCGCAGACCGTGAAAATGGGAGTCCCTAGGTCGCATTAGTTTGTAACGTCATACATATAGACTCCGTAATACAAAGTTACGTTGTTAATCGCTACAACAGCCGCCCGGTGACATTCATTGTGGTGTGACGACATTTCTGTTAAATGCATGCTGTATTATCACGTATCGTGATAGTGCTATCAGTAGACTTTTTTCAAGTCTTCAGACTGCTGTACATTGGAACGTAACGGCTGAAAGTACTGTAAAGGCCCGAATATCAAGGAATCGCTTTATAAGCGACTCCTTGCGCCCCTTCCCAGTGGCTCCTCAGGGCCACGTCGTTTCCTAGTAAAGAGTGATTTTAAGTCATGGTATTACGCCGTTGTTTCTGTGAAGTTTTAGTGTCAGTTGCGGTGCTCTATTAATGTTTCTTTCACATTTTCTGAATTCTCTGAGCTTTTTCTACCGACATGCCAGAGGGGAAAATTGAGTCAACTTATACTCGGAGCCGCCTTATGATAAATATATGGTAATTCCGTTTCTTAATCACTGTACACTTAACATGAACATAGAGGCTTCATTTTCCGTCTCATGTTAGGGTGTGTACCCTGGAAGGCACAGTTCTTCCTGCTTCTGTGGGATCAATCTTAATGGAAATACAATAATTTCACCCCGTACTGTCTTTCGGGCTGTTGAGTGGAACACAGGAATTCTGTCTTGTCACCTTGCCTGGCCCACTTCGTCTAAGTCAGATACGAGGCCTTACGTGTCTCTGGCTGAGGGCTTCTCGAATCGTAGCTTCCGCGCATCCAGGTCCGCAGTTCCATTTACAACACAAGTCAGTTTGTGACGGTACATCGACCCACCTTCGCAGCCCCACTGCTCAGCGTTGTGTCATGTTGTCACAAATGTTTTTTCCGGAAATCAGTGCCATTTGTGTAATTACATCTTTCAGAAAAAGTACAGGTTCTGTATCCGTAAATAATTTGTTGTGTAAATGGGTATGAAGATGGTGCCTAATTGTACGGGAATAATTTCGGTAGTGTGCCGCAATGGCAAGAATCACATCTGTGTTGATCCTGTCCCCGTTACATCTATTTGTTTAATGAGGGAGGACGGGATCATGAAGTTGGGCTTCATGGTCTTGTTATGGTCGTGAGAATTCTTGTTCCGGATTCCAAGAATAGGGCCAATACCTGCTGCAGAGACCGGCCAATTGAATGAGATGATAAGGCCATTGCCCTAACTGCTGTGGTCGTGACGAGGACTGTTGGCGAGGGCGGAGACATGGAAACTCGGCTCGTATTACCTGCTCTGCGCTATACTGTACGTGTACCTGTATTATACCTGTACATACAGTCGCCGCGTGTTTGTTGTTTCCGAACATTCTGGTGCAAGACGTAGAGATTACTATCTTCTGGATGCGACGTCGTGTATTGTGGTAGAAAGCTGCCCACATCTGCAGACTAGATTTGTTGTATTCACGGTATGAGAACGTCAAATTCCACATTGTTTTCGGGCCATTCGGTGTTATTACACTGAAGATTTATTGCCCTTTTCTTCGTGATATTAGTCACGGCGTTTCGGACCGAACCTGAAATTCTGAGTACCAGGCCAATATTCAAAAGTGCCCGAGTTCGATCCTCACAGTGGCGACTGATAACGCAGATATGTAATAACAGATATTATGTGTATGAAATATAGCTGTTTCTTCAGCCTATGAGCTGTGTTGACCCTAATTAACCAACTAATCATGCACTAAAAATTAAACACATTCGACGCACTATTTCCTTCCTGCATGTTTTGGAACTCCCGGGGTGCCATCATCAGGGAGTGTAGCGTCCATTGTGTTTGATTTTGAGTGAATGAATAGTTGGTTACATAGGGTGAATTTGACTCCATGCGCTGTGCATACAATATTAAGCATGATCTGTGTGTTCTACATAATATTGGTATAATAAATGAACAGTTATCACAAAGCTTTTGAGATTCGCTGATCTTGCCACCAAAGTGGGCACATTGTGGTGGTAGCGCTGTAGACATGTATTAGGTGACGTACACCGATCGAATTTACTTGCACACATACATTATATTACATAAAGCATTATATCCGACGGTGACAATTTACGGCGTCAAGTTTGTTAACAAAGTTTGACAGTAAAAAGTGGGACAGAATCCAATATCAGTGCATTATCACGCTACACTGACTTGGGTTTTCATGCTGAAAGAGTGTCTCCCTCAAGTTTCCTAGTGCATTGTGTACGCATGTCAAGTTAATTATAGATGTGTTGGGGAGACGAAGTGCACAATGAACTTGTTATCTGATAGCTGTGCAGTACGTCGTATTCTCTGGGGCAGAACGCTGCTATTAGTTCCTCGTCACTCAGTTGTGGTGACTGACTCGCGTGCCGGAAGCAGCGGCAGTCCGGATGAGATGTCGCGGTCCTCTGCTTGCGGCCATCAACTTACCATTTCGGGAAGTCTTGCTTTCTTGTATATCGTGGAGAAACCATCTCAATACCGTTACATTTCTTCCATGAAATGACATTTAAAGCAGTCTAAAAGTTTTACGGAACAGTGGTTTTTAGGAGGATGTCAAAAATGCCCACGGAACAGTGGTTTTAGGTGGACGGTACGAAAAACTTCGCTTGTAAGCTACCAGCTTAGTTTGAGATTTGTTCTTTTGAGGCCGGTGATAATTTGGTGCATGGTGTTTTGACACCATGCATTGTAGATCTATCCTGGGTATTGAGGCAGCGAATTCCTCTGGATGCGTTGGTATCCAATAACGCGTTGTCAAAAGACAGAAACCCACGATCGAAATACCGGATCACAGTGTAGGCCTACAAATAACATTGGCGCATACTGCACCCACCCTTTCATGAATATTTTGCATGTTAACTGCGTAGGGAATCCAGCCAACTAAACAACATATTTAAGGGAGCAACTTCCTCTTTAAGAAGATTATATTCGCTCATATGGTTAGGATACCAACAACTTTTTATGTAGGTCTTAACTCGAAAATATATACTTCTGTATATTTAGTAGGACCCGTGGAATATGAGAGCTCTCAGTTACAAGGTCTTTACCTACACGGACGGAGACAGTTCCTATCCTGACCAGTGTTCATATCAGCTATTTATTTCAGTCGCACAAAATTGTATAGGCGTAATCCGAACCGCGTCGGTTCTTTTATTTCTCACATTTTGAAAGCTTATATTTCTTAGAAGGGAACCGCGGTAGCACAGTGGTTAAGGTGCAGTGCTACAAATCGGAAGGTTGCTGGTTCGATCCCAGCTGGTGTCATTGGATTTTTCATTTACGTAAAATCCTTCCGATGGCACTATGACCCTGAGGTCTACTCAGCCTCTAACAGAAATGAGTCCTAGGAGTATTTCCTGGGGGTAAAAGCGGCCGGTTCGTAAGGCTGACAACCTTACCGCTATCCTGTGCCGTCAACCGCCAGAGTTAAAAGGTAAAGGTAAAGTGTACCCTTGTACAGGCACTGAGGCTCTGTACAGGCCGTACGGCCCATAGGGAGAGTAGAGGTATAGCTCTAC
>Ga0136643_10016613_pt1 | contig 11065 bp, 7 predicted proteins | sample TergutLab28metaG_FD_96883 | JGI IMG/M metagenome (GOLD analysis project Ga0136643, IMG submission 96883) | Labiotermes labralis P1 segment gut microbial communities from Petit-Saut dam, French Guiana - Lab288 P1 (version 3) (version 3) | ecosystem: Host-associated > Arthropoda: Insects >... | reverse complement strand
GAGCCGAGGATTTCCTTACAGACCTAAAAAAAATTGGCCCCCCAACCCATGGCCAACCCCCACCCTCCAGTTTCCCTTCTTCCCACCCTGTTCCTTTTTTTTTTTAGCCATTTTAATACAGGCTTACGAACGAAATCGGGGTTCGATTCCCGCCAGGGTCGAGAGATTCTTCTTTCCACCAAAGCACCAAAATCTGTTCTGAAGCCCACTCAACATCCTTTGCTTTGGCTATCAGGACTTCTTTCTTCGGCAGTAAAGTGGCCATGGCCCAAAGCTGACGCTTCAGACACCACTTAGTACATATTCAAAAAACGTGTGGAGTTATACCTCCATTCCCCCGCACGCCATTATGGCGAGCGACTTAATTAGACAATGGGAGATTGGGAAGACACAAATTTTGTAAAATAATGCCCCGAATAGCTTGGTATAAGTGCCGACGTTTCGGACAGGTGTAATGTGTTCACCTTCCCGGCAGTCATACTTTGCCTACCATTCTCCACAATGCCGTGTGTTGGGAGAAATTAAACTCTATTGCCAAGTTGAGAGAAGCTCTTATTTTGCTGGGGCATTGTACCTTTGCCTATTTATCTACCAATGATTTCTGGGTGTTGGTAGTACTATGTTTCTTTCAGATACCACGAAAAAAATTGTATGTGCTTTCCTCTGCCATGCGTGCTACATTGCCTGCCTGTAATAAGTGACCTGTATACCAGCTATAATGTACTACACTTCAGTAGTCGTTACAGCGCCTAGGCTACGAGCGCAACGCACTGGGTTTCGAATCCCAGCAGAGGTAAAATAACTTTCTCGACTCCAAAATGTCAAGACCGGCTCAGGGACCCACCCAGAGTTCTATTCAATGGGCATCGATGTTATTTTCCGGCAATAAAGCGGCCGTAACGTGATGCTGACCACTCATTTCCATATAGTTCCGAGTGTAGGATGAATGGAGCTGTACCTCAACTCCCACATACGCCTTCATGGTGTGGACAGTAACAGTACTTGTTTTATCTTCTCAGTAATTTTCCACAAAGCAGGTTTACTTAGTGATAATGCAGTAGACGTGCATTCGGTAAGTAGGCTACCCGTTTCGAATCTCGGGCATGCTGCTGAATATCGTTAATTCACTTTGTTTGTGGTCATCCTCAGCCACTGGAGGCAAAGCCCAGTTTGTGCTTCAGTTATGTGACACCAGATTGTTTCCAAATATTACCCTATTCACCATTTACCTGTCACACTCGCTATTCTAACGAATTTGTAACTTAAACCACAATTTGAAAGAAATTTCATATTATTCGTACACTTTAACGAATTTATTTCGAGTTTTCTTTTTTCTCCCACTCCCTCTCTACACCTCTCTCTCTCTCTTTCTCTCTCTTTCTCTCTCTCTTTCTCTCTCTCTCTCTCTCTCTCCTTTAATAACGGTGATCGCTGCAAGAACCACGTTGTTTGACATTACAAAATTCTGAATTTTGCCCACAGATTTTACTTATATCCTTCACGTTATTCTTAAACATCAGTACTGTTCCTTAACAGCATTAATCGGTTGGTATTCGTAATGGAATACAAGGTGTCTTCTGTAAGGTAGGAAATTAATTTTTTGATATTATTTAAATTAGGTTTAAGCTTCAAAAGTTTGATGGTGCTACGTCGTGCTGAATTCATTCATTTTCAATCACAACTCTTGTTCCGAGTGGATTTAGGTATTAAGTGTTAAAATTATATCGTTAATATAGGATTTGAATGGCCACAAAATGACGGATATTGGTTCTCGTACATGTGGCATTTGCACACACTGTTGTAATTTACGTAGGATGGACACACTGCACAGACAAATTGCGTGAAAAGATTACACAAGTACATAGAATCTTTTCACAGTGATGTTTTCGTGGATTGCGTACAGACTGCGACACCATCGTCGGTTTCATTGAAGCCGTCTCTGCTTTCCTTGCACATTCCAGTTCTGTTCCCAATCATATTTAATATCAGCACATCGCACCCTCGTTAAACCAGACAGTTTCAAAATCACGGCTTAAGAAATTTCTTTCCTCGTCACGCCGTATGTTCTCGTGTTATTAACAGGAGACACACAAAATAAATGCATAAGATGGATACATATTGCCCGAAAGAAAATTTTCCCTTTGAAAATATTCAAACGATTCTAATAACAATTAGGGTGGGGGTCATGAGAATTTAAATCCTAGCGATACAGTGGACCTTCTAGTTTCTACAAATCATAACATGATGTTCGGGAATTCTCTTTCAAACAGCTTATCGACATGACAGGAAATGACGTAGATTGGAACGTGGTATGTAGACTTTACCAAGACGTACTTTGCACCAACACGTCATGCTGTTTCACGGTACAAGCTAAGTTTATTTCATTTAGGCCCGTGAAAAAGTATGGTCTTACCTAGACCCGGTAATCGCTCACATTTTGTATTGTCTTTCTTTATTAAAATTTGTCGGGAAAAAAAAAGTTAAAATCAGGCAAAAATAACGAGGATTTATATAAAGTATTTTAGGCACCTTGTGCGCGTCTCAAACATATCCCGCAGGATAGATGGCAAAATAATTTTTTTGAAATTGAAGATGTCTCGAAGAAACGTTTTAGAGAAAAGTTACACAGTATACGCCAGTACAATCTTTTTTTTTTTCTTAAACAAGGCTACATGTTTCGACCAAAATTTAGTTATCTTCAGGCCCTTACAACATTTTCCGTTACCAGATGCTTTGCCCACTTTGGGATCCCATAGTGTTTACAATTGTGGAATACATCTAGTTAAAACTTTCTAAAAAGGTTTTGATTTTGTTTGTAAAGTGTGTCATTTACAAAATTGTCTCCTAACTAGATGTAATCCACAACTGTAAACACTGTGGGATCTCAAAGTGGGCGAAGCATCTGGTAACGGAAATTGTTTTAAGGGCCTGAAGATGACTAACTTTTAGTCGAAACATGTAGACTTGCTTAATAATAAAAAATATATTGTGCTGACGTATACTGTGTAACGTTAATTGAATTACAAGCACACCGTGATGCCTTCATTCAGAAGAATTTTAGAGAAAAAACGGATATTTGTTGTTTGGATTCCACACTACGAGTTGTCGGATTATTTCAGCAGTGTAACTTCCTATATAAAGCAGAAGTTGGGTTTTTTTGTATTGGAATCCAGAAAGTTTAGAACCACTGAGATCAGCCTAATTAAATTTTACAAAACTGTCATTTTGCCTGCAGTATTGCGTGTGTACGAAACTTGGTCTCTTGCATTAAGGAAATGAAACATAAGCTGAGGTTATTCGGGAATAAGGTGTCGAGCAAGATATTTGGAACAAAGAAAGGAATGGAGAAATTTCCACAATGCGGAACTTCATGGTTTGCATTCCCCGCCGAATATTTGTTGGGTGATCAAATCTCGAAGAATAATAATACGGAAGGGGCTTGTGACACCTGAGGAAGACAGGAAAGGTGCATACAGAATTTTGGTTGAGAACCCTGAGAGAAATATACCACTTGGAAGACCTAGGCGTAGACGATAAGATAATATTAAAATGGATCTTCAAGAAATAGGATGAGGGCTTGAACTGGACTGATCTGGCTCACGACAGGGACAAGTGGCCGTCTCTTCTCACCACGGTAATAAACCCTTGTGTTTTATAAATGAAAGGAATGTCTTGACTAGCTGACAAACATCCAGCTTGTCAAGAAAGACCCTGCTGCACGCAGATAGTTATGTTTTCCCTAAGTACAGTGACTAGGTTGTGGGCTGGACGGTCTGGGGATCGAATTCCGGTAGAAGCGAAAGATCTTCTTCTTCTTCAAAATGACCGGGTCTGAGACCCAACCAGTCTCGTATTCAATGAGTACCGTTTTCTTTCCCGGGGTTAAAGTGGACGGGACGTGAAGTAAACCTCTCACCTCCATCTACTGCTGAGGTCAAGAATCAGTGGAGCTATACTTCCACTACTCCTATATGTTTTCATGACTTGGACAAGGAAACGTTACCTTTTCCTAAGTGAAATGTCTGAAGCTTCCGAATTATTATACATACATAATCAAATTAGAGTATTGCACAACTGATTCTTCTTCAGGCATACGTGTTGAACAGCTGGCCCCACACATTGCAACAGCGGTGCGGTCATACCGCCAGTAACTGTGGTGGTTATGCAATACACACAGAGCAGCTGACACAGTCAGCACTGTCAGATACCCCAACCTTATTTTAACACGCCGTTACGTCAGTATATATAACCCGATAAGCAAAATCAATATTAACATTATTCATCATGGCATCCATTCAGGTATCTTCTTTGGTGGTGTTACTATTAGCTGCGATAACAAGCTTCTATTTATCACCTTCGACGGTAAGTTTAAAAAGCCTCATCTTTACATAAATATATTATTATTATTATTATTCAAAATCATGGATTGGACGCGGGAAAGTAATGTCCATATTTCTGGAATTTTAAACTTAATCCTGCCACATTCTTGCCGGTTTTCTCGCGGTTTTTTATACTTGGGTATTTTGTAAATTGGTTAACTTTGGTGAACCCTCCTATACTTTGTCATATAATTGTTTCTGGTATCATTTAAATTTTCTTGCTGTGCGAGATTTGAGGGTCGCACAGTGGCACTGAACAAAGGTTCAAGACTTCAAGGAAGTGAATTGTGTCATCTGGCAGAAGTGCCCGGCGTGTTTCGAAGGGTCATAGTGCCGTCATGTTCAGGACCACGCAGTCCATTCCTTTTTTACTGCTTGACACTGAAGACGTAGGCAATGCTTTCCTTCAAAACACCGGGCACTACTAGCACCTTGACATGGCGTAGCAGCCTCAAGACTGATATCTGCATATTCTCGTCACAAATTTCACATTTTCATTTTGCAGTAAATTTCTTTTATTATTATTATTGTTATTATTATTTAGTATTAAAAAGGTAAAGTGATCCCGTTACAGGCCCGGTGTAGCCCAGAGGGTGGGTAGAGGAAGAGCTCTACTCTTCTATGACCGCGGCACTAGAAGGGGGTGAGTGGTCAGCAGCACGCCCCGGCCGCAGTTTACCCCCGGGAAAGACCCGGTACCCATTTTACAGGAGGCTGGGTGGGCCCCAGGCCCGGTCTGGACGGGCGCAAAAATTATTTATTATTATGCACCATACAGTTTCTTCAAACATCGCATCCAAATAACAGCATCCCTATACATACTTAATATGTACTGACATTATCAAAATTTTATTTATTCACCAACTGATGCACTAGTGAGTTGTCTCAAAAAAAATGTTAAGATTTACATTAAAACAGCTCCGACATGTTTCGGTGTTACAGTTACACCATGATCAGGGAAAGCATTGATTTGTGCTTACTAAAGTTACAGTTGATAAAATAGTCAATTAAAATACATCGCTGTGGTCTATTTTAACAACTGTAACTTTAGTAAGCACAAATTCATGTGCTCCCTGATGATGGTGTAACTGTAACACCGAAACATGTCGGAGCTGTTTAATGTAAATTTTAATATTGTTTTTTTTAAGACAACTCATTAGTGCATAATTTGGTGAATAAATAAAACTTTGATAATATCAAGATGCAAGTTACGAATGTGAAAAAAATTGATATATTTTTAATTATTGTTTAGTATTATGCACCATGACGTTTCTTTTAACATTACATTCAAATAACAGCCACCTGTATACCTACTTAATAAGCATTAGCATATTTTTATTTGAACGTAATACCAGCCGCACGTGGTGAAAAATGTATCAATGTAATATCACTATTGATATGTCTATTCTTGCGACATTAAACACAGTCAGTGGCCACACACGATAGCATATTCTGAAGACCATAAAGTATGGATATTAATTGAGATAAGTGTCTAAAGTTGTAGGACACAAAGGACAGGCTGTGTTTGTGATTTGTATGTTAATATCCCCTTTGCCCACAGAAAAAATTTAAAAAAAAAAAAGCGAAAATTTTCCTCACAAAAGATATTAGTTGTTTTACTAACGCAGAACATTCACAAAAAGTCACTAACTCCAAATGCATTGCGATCCGCCGTCGCTTCGTATCAGTCTTCCATTTTTGCCTGCCCATTCTAAAGCCTTCCAAAACACGACGACTCAGCCGGTCGAGTTCCATTCCCCGTCATGGTTATGGTTTCTTACAGTTGAATTTATATTAGCATTTACATGATCTGTATTCCTCACAAAATATTATTTGGATAATCATAACCAGAGAAATTAAATTGGTCTGGTATGCAGCACATACGAGCTAGAGATGTGCATACTGTTTGGTGGGGAAAGTGAAGGAAAGCGGCCACTTGGAAGACCTAAGCGTAGATGGGAGGCTAATACTAGAATTTATCTCAAATTGGTTCAGTGTAAGAGAAGTGAGTCCGTAATTTGTGGGAAATATCTTGCCTATCTGAAGAACTATTGGTTTTTTAAAAGACTCTACTGCATGTAGTCAGTTAAATATGTACTTTTTTTAATTGTATTTAGGTTTATATAATTGTTTCGTTTTGTATTCCACACATGTATTTCTCCCTAACCTAATACGTATAGAAAGTAAGAGTACTGGTCAATTTAATTCTTAATTTTCGAAGTTTTTGCAATTCGAGAGGGCAGCCACTAATACTACATGCTTTTAACTTCCCAATTTTATGACAATTTGATTTTCAGAAATGCAATCCCTCACATATGACTTCAATTAATTATCCCAAGGTCCACAGCAAAAGTTACATTCTTTGCTCACAATTTGAAGTTTTCACGCGTTTTTGTTAGGAAGTTTGCTCTTCTCGGATGCGAAGCAAGTTATTTATATATGTATAGACATGTTATTTAGTTGGATTGGTGCGGAGGTGTGTAGGTAGACAGAGAAAAAGGTGTTCCAGACTGGAATAATTATCTAATATTGTGAGTGAAAATCACGAATTTATTATGTGAGATAAATGTGCACATGTGGGACTGCGGTAGCACAGTGGTTAAGGTGCTGCGCTACAAATCGGAAGAGCGTTGGTTCGATTCCAGATGGTGCCATTGGAATTTTTTATTGACATAATCCTTCAGATCGCACTATGGCTCTGGGGTCGATTCAGCCTCTAACAGAAATGAGTACCAGGAGTATTTCCTGGGGGTAGAAACGGCCGGTGCGTGAGGCTGACAACCTTACCACCATTCTGGGCCATTGTCACGTAATCTGGGAACCTTAACTTCCTGGAACCCTCAGGGCACCTTGGGCCTGTAATGTGACTGCTTTACCTTTACTTAAATATGCACAAGTTATGTACGTACATGTGTATATATGCATGTAGATGTGTGACGTTTGCTAGAAATGTCGTAACAACAATAGGAAAACCCAACGCCTGAATTTACACACAAAAAGTGGTATACCCTATTAAAAAGAACTTTAAAGAATACTGAAACCTGATGTTCTTTGAAGATGACGCAATGTGGGTCGAAACATGTTGCCATACACTCTATAAAGATATAATATTAATATTAATAACAGTCGTGTTGACAGAAATTGCATATCAATTTGTTTGTTATAAAACAAAACGTGATGTCTAGGACGAAAGTTAATAATTTAAAGTTCATAAACTTGTCAATAATTACACTAATATTTAAGTTCGATATACTTCATAAACTAGTTCTGCTTTGCCATTTACAATACAGACGTTTTGATTCATATATTTATTGTTTATATATATATGTTTGTGTGTGTGTGGGTGTGGGTGTGGGTGTGAATGTGTGTGGGTGTGTGTGTGTGTGTGTGTGCGTGTGGGTGTGTGTGTGTGTGTGTGTGTGGGTGTGTGTGTGTGTGTGTGGATGTGTGTGTGTGTGTGTGTGTGTGTGTGTGTGTGTGTGGACACTTTCATATATGTTTGATGTTCTGAACCACTGAACAAATGTTGATTATGTTGATGGTACAAACAGGCACTCCCAACTTATAGGCCACAGTCCATCGGGGTTTGGCGGGATTATTTAAAGGTCTCCGGGAATTCTCATAGCCTCGCAGCCAAGTCTTGCCCTAACAGCCAGTGGGTCCGACCGTAGCCATCTCGGCGCCCTGTGCGGTCTTTCCGTCAGTCTTCCCTGCATAAGAGACATCTTCCAATTTTCATTTGTTGCTGTGATGAATAAAGTGTAAATTAATTGAAGTCGGTGTTTGAGTTCGTAATACTTTTTTGTTATTGTAAAGTGTAAAGGTTAAGTACACAATTTAACGGGCCATGAGGGCCCAGAGAGGGAGTAAAGTTGTAACTCTACGCTTTTTTTTAACCTTGACGTCGGATGGGGGTGGGTAGTCGACGCCAGGTTCCGACCGCTTTTACGCCTGGGGAAGACACCAGTTACCCATTCTGCAGGGGGCTGGAAGGGCCCCAGGGCCGGCATGGACGGGTGCGGAAATTCTCGCCCCTCACCGGGACTCGATTCCTGGATCGTCCAGCACGTAGCGAGTCGCTTACCGACTGAGCTATCCCGGCCCACTTTTGTTATTCCGTTATCATGTGTTTGTAATTTAACGGAGTGTTAAAGTAAAAAATAAATAATATTAGCATATATGTGTTCAGCGAATTGTTTGAATAAAGAATGGGTCCGCATACTTGAAAAGTTTCGTTGTGAAATACAGTGCACGGTAGGTAATGTGTTAGTTAAATGCGCAGTGTTCAGGCCTGTGCAATGTTGTAAGAAGCCGCCACTATTTCGTATACAAGAAGAGAAGAATTTAGGACTGACGGCTCAGTTTGACATCGCCGAATTCTCGGCAATAATAAACCGGTTGTGTATGGACAGGCATTCGGCCGCTCCGAATACTCCGAATTCCAGTAGCCTACTAACACCCACCCTTATGCGCTTCTCACCGCACAGTTGAGACGCGTTTGATCCCTCCCAATCACATTTCCTCCCTTCGTATTCTGCCCAGTTTGTATACTATACAAATACTCGTATAAATGCTGGTGTTCCTGTGCTGCTATTGACATGCACAAATGATATCAGATATAACCACAAACCAGTTTATTTATTTTGACGTAATATGCCTAGCCTAATCGGTGCCTCGGAGGTGAACAGGCCTAAGTCCAGCCTACGAATCACAATTTTGTTGTACAGTAGTGATGTTGATATTGACTGTGCGTGTGCACGTGGTCTCATACCGTGTGAGAAGAACATACATTCAGGGCGCTGGGTGTGGGTAGTGAGAGAAAATGGACCTGCAAAATGCATGCGGCATGTGGAAAACGTATAGGCTTACACAACTTCAATCGATAAACCTACGCGGGGTTGCTGATAAGTCCTTAGCCCAACCACGAAGGAAACAAGCTACAGCAACCAAACTCGGGATTTATTCGACATACTCCCAATGAAGCTCAATACACTTCTTAGCCCATTGCTCTAACTTTCGCAAGCCACTCGGGAAAAAAAAATCAGAAGGTTGTCCGTCCAACCAGGTCTCCGCGGCAGCAATGACCTCCGCGTCGGACGAAAAATGGTGAACTTTCAATTGTTTTTTTCAGTCCAGGGAACAGGTGGTAGTCCGAAGGGGCCAGATCCGGAGAATAGGGTGGGTTGTAAAGACATTGGAAGCCCAGGTAGGCCACTTTCTTCTGGGTTGCAAGTGCCCTGTGAGTCGGGGCATTGTCGTGCAAGAACAAGACCCCCTTGGTGAACTTCCCACGGCGTTTTTCCTTCAAAATGTCCGTCAATTGCACCAGCAGAGATGAGTAATACTCCGCGTTGATAGTTTGGCCCTTTGGAAGATAATCAATGAGGAGGATGCCGTCTTGATCCCAAAAATTCGAGGCGAGAAGTTTTCCAGCGAATTATTGCAATCGGATTTTTTTGAGGGCGGACGGGGTGAGCCACTATGCCGCCACTCCATTGATTGTTGTTTTATCTACGGGTCATAGTGATAAAACCAGGTTTCGTCCATGGTCGCCAATCGCGACAGGAAATCATTTGGATCGCGCCGAAAAAATTCCAAAACTGCTCAGACGACTGGCACTTTTGACGTTTTTAATCCGCGTTCAAGCGTTTCGGGACCGACTTCGCGGAGAGATTCCGCATGTCGAAATCTTCATGAATGATGGACCCAACCCGCTCACGTGAGTTGTCCAGTTGCTCAGCTGTTGATTTAGCCGAAATCCGGCGGTCTTCCAAGATTATCTCGTGAATTTGGTTAATAAAATCCGGGGTGGTCACTGTTATGGGTCGTCCAGGACGAGGCGCATCACAGGTGGAAAAACTGGACCAACCATTTTTGGGCGGTGGCATAGAATGGTGCATGTCCCCCTAATGTTTCTGTCAGAATGGCGTGAATTTCCTTTGGCGCCTTGCCTTGCAGGAAAATGAAACTTGATGACGGCTCGTGTCTCCATTTTGCTGAAATCGCACGCGTCGCCTGACATGCTTCTTTTCAGCCTCTGTAAAGAGAAGAGGCTTGCAGTTAGGCACATGAACAGACCCCTCTTTCCAACGACATTACCGATTCCGTCCTACGACATTGGGAAGTAGGTCGGGCTAAGGACTTATCAGCACCCCTCGTAAAACGAAAAGTCGGTATAGATTGGACAATAGTATGAAGATATATGTTAAAGAAATAAGTATGAGTGTGTGTGTTGGATTTATGTTCAGGATAAGGAAAATAATGGACTTTTTTGGAGACGACAGTGACACTTTCGTTTTAATAAAAGACAGTAAATTTCTTGGCCAGTAGAGTGACTGGTATCTTCCAAAGAAGGATTCTGCACTACGAAATTTATTATTATTATTATTTAAGTATAAGCATTCATTTATTTAAAACTTTGAAGACCAACGTCCAGTTAAGTTATTCGTAAAGATTCAGCTTGTGTCTCACAGACGGTACAGTTCGCGTCCATTGTAAAGACCACTTGGTTAGTTGTGTGTAGTGGAACGCTGTGCTGTGACAGTGACAGGGGTCATAGGAACGTAGTGTGTATGTGTGTGTGGGGGGGGGGGGGGGGGGGAAGAATGTGCAGGGTGGTGTAGGTACGGTTGCCACTGTGCTTCAGTAAAAATGTCTTCAGAGGGCCCCCTATTAGCTCTTGGAAG
>Ga0136643_10016612_pt1 | contig 11066 bp, 4 predicted proteins | sample TergutLab28metaG_FD_96883 | JGI IMG/M metagenome (GOLD analysis project Ga0136643, IMG submission 96883) | Labiotermes labralis P1 segment gut microbial communities from Petit-Saut dam, French Guiana - Lab288 P1 (version 3) (version 3) | ecosystem: Host-associated > Arthropoda: Insects >... | reverse complement strand
GAGAAGCATGTAGTGGCAACTTGGAATGTTGGGAACCGTCTCAGCATTTGCTTATAGACACAGGGAAACCGAGAAAAACCTGTGTCGAGGTGGCCGGTCGCAGGACCTTCCGAATACTGACTTGTAGCCAGACGTCCGGCATCTAAAGTACAAAAAAAACAGTAATGCACACACACACAGTACAAGATAATATAAATACAACAACACAGACCAACCAACAACAATTACAAACCAGACAACTTAAAACTAGCAACAATACACACGAGACAAATTAGAATTTTTACTACATGTACAAAGGGTAAAAAACCCCCCAATCAAGATAGTAATGTTTACAGTTTCTTGTAATTGTTTCTTTTTTTCATTTTACATTCATTAATTTACACTCGCTTTCACCCCAGTCCTTCACTTCTCATCACTTACTACTCCTATAAAACCTTTTCCACAACGACTCGTCCCCCCTCCCCCCTCTGCCCTATACCGCGCACTTCACTTCGCCTCATTCCACTTTACTCTGCTTCTTTCACTTCACTTCACTTTATTGCACTTCGCTACCCTCCACGGTAGATAAATTTTTCATCCAGCGCCACGAGCAATAACCTGAATTAGATGTTTATTGGACCATGCATCATTGTGATAAGTGAAGAATAAAAAACCAACTAGACGCCACTTATTATTTTATTGTACTTCTTATAGCCTCAACATGTTTCGAGCACTACTATGCCCATCACCAGGAGCTCAAGACTATAATGTTGATTACCACATTGGTCATCTCGTTCTTGAGTTGCTGTAGGTTGGAAGTTACGTGTGGGTAGGCTCTAACTTCCAACAACGTACTCTTACACAACACGATATGCTGCCACAACACCCGGTTAATATAATGGAATTATTTTGTGAATGTTTTTAAAATGACTTTAGCACGGCACAACGTAGCTCCCTGAGGATGATCTTAGGATCGAAACATGCTGGAGCGATTTTAAGTGTTTTAATTTGAAATTTTATGTAGGTGCATTTGTTGGTTGATAATTCAAATGATTCTAGCAGATAATATTAGCTGTATTTATTTTCAGTGTAACTTAGAAACTGTCTCTTTTTGAGTTGTCTTTTTGAAGACCAATCTACGCAGACGATGTATCGTGCAACACTAAGCAGTGACATGAAGAATATTTTGCAAGAAATATTACACTGTATTTGATCTTCTAACGGGCGAATTGCACTCAGTGGCAATAAAGAGGGTAATACCTAGTGAGTTGGTCCTACTGGCCACGCAGTCTGAGGCCGCGGCTACATTGAAGCCAAAATCGACACAAAACAACAGTCTGGACAGACTCCAGACAAGGAAGTAGATATCAAACACATTAAAACTGTTTATGTCAGCAGCTACACTGAAACTGATACGACTGGAATGTTACCTCCCAGCAACGGGCGACTGTCTGGCGCAAACAAAGTGCGTTTGTTTCAAGCCGACAGTCTGGCCAGATACGTGCTGCAGTGTGCATAGGATTTGAGTGTTGTTGCAATGGACTCGTGGCTACTGCAGTAGCTATAAGTCTGGACAGACATTTCGGAATAAATGTAGCCACACGTATCTGCCGGCGATGTATGCCCAGACAAATTTTGGTTTGCTTTGTTGTGTCGGTTCTGGTTCCAATGTAGCCGCGGCCTAAGGCGTGGGTCTGCGGCCGCTCGCTTGCTGAGATTGTGGGTTCGAATCCAACTGGTGGACATGGATGTCTGTCTGTTGTGAGTGTTGTGTGTTGTCAGGTAGAGATCTCTGCGACGAGCTGATCACTCGTCCAGAGGAGTCCTACCGACTGTGGTGCGGCATTGTGTGTGATCTAGAAACCTCATGAAACAGGAGGCCTAGTCCGCGTTGGGGCGCAGCGCCCAAAGAACAGAAAACAATTAGCTTGTATTGCGGCAGGGAGTACAAGCTCAGCAAAATCGGAGACAGGAAGGTCAAGCAGGATGCGAGACTGCGTATGCTGACACATGCCGAGAAAACAGGAGGGCAGCTGCTTAGCATCTGTCTTCATTTAACATAAATAGTGACAGCACCCGACTGACCACGTTTCCTTTCGCAACCAGATGTATTGACGTACAAGGACACAAAAATCTGAAATTCTACTAGACACTATAACAATGGCTTTATAATATCCACGGACACTAACTAGCTAACTCCATGGAGCAGAATCCTTCCTCAGAAGCTAACAGTTCCTCAGCAAGTCAAGAAATTCCCCGCATTTTGTGCAAACCGGTGGTTCATTACCGTATTCACAATCGCCGCCACCTGCCCCTATCTTGAGCTAGATCAATCCATTCCATGCCTCCCCATCCCACTTCTTGAAGATCCATTTGAATATTATCATCCCATCTACGCCTAGGTCTTCCGAGTGGTCTCTTTCGCTCAGGTCTCCCCACCAAAAACCTCTACGCAACTCTCCTGTACCCCATGCGTCCCACTTGCCCAGCCAATCTGATTCTCCTCGTTATGTATTCTTCTCCATTCCCGTGTTCCACACCGCTAGTTCTTTCTGCAACTGAACTAGACTGTAATTTTTAAATACCAACTGAATGGTAAATAGTTGTCTTATGATCCTTACAGAGTAAAATACGTCCTATCGACCTGGTGACAAATTAAGCCTGCAAACTAATCAGCTTAAACAATTTCATTCTAATTTTAATTTAATTTTAAAATATTTGTAACAAATATATATATATAGGTCTACGCCTGAATATAACTCCTTCACCCAATAAATTACTTTGTCTCAAAATGCAATCGAGATGGCAACGCTGCTTTCAGCTTAGAATTGCTGATTGGTGGACATTCATGAATTTGTAAGCAGAAATAAATCAAACAGCGCGATAACGACGTATACCATAGCCAGACGCATCCCCAACAACGTACTCTTACACAACACGATATACTGCCACAATACCCGGAATTATTTTGTGAGTGTTTTTAAAATTACTTTAGCAAGGAGCAACGTAGCTCCCTGCGGATGTTCTTAGGATCGAAACATGTCGGAGCGATTTTAAGTGTTTTAATGTGAAATTTTATGTGAGTTCATCTGTTGGTTGATAATTAAACTGACTTTTCCTATTTAATGCAGCGCTTCTGGAACTTTATTTGTCTCTACTCCCCCGTCTGAGCTTGTTTCTTCTGTGTAACCCCCTCCGTCCTCGCCCTCCTTCTTCTAAGTTGTTACTTATGACAATATGTTACTTTATTTCCACATTATTTATATATGTATTCATGCAGTGAATTATCGGTGGTCCAATCAAAAGTCACTGTGGCCGTCCAGTTTTCCATCATTTTCCTGTGGCCTCGTGGGGCTCAATGTGGCCCACTTTGATAACCACTGGTTTAACCTTTTGACGCCTAATGTCAACTATAGTTGTCGTACCGCACCGCTAACCTCTAAAGTTGCATTTTATATATTTATTCAACAAATATAGGTACTGAATATTTTAAGCATGTTATATACTCTCCGTTTTTTCTCTTCAAAATGCATGTTGTTTCATAATTCTAATGTATTTGGGTCCTATATTATTCACATTTTATATACAGGGTGTGCTAAAATTAAAAAAAAAATAATTCCGGCGCCAAAAGGCTAAAGAAATATTTTCGAAAGCAACTAAACCCTACGCTCTTATAGCATAAATTTAGAATTATACATAATGTATCTGCAGGCGCGCGCCCAAGGGGAGAGGGCTGCCGGACCGTACCCCGCGCCCTAAATTTGAAGAAAAATAAAGCGATTTTGTGGACCGGATGGTATCAAACGTTTTACGTGATTCACCGTTCAGCCGAAATCAGCCACCGAAATCGGCTGACGGTTAGTACACTGGAATGTTGAAAAAATATAACATTAAATACGTGGGAATGTGTCTTTAAGTGTATCATCCCCGTTGTGTTATAAGCAATTAGGGAGTGGGTGGGGTACGTCAAAACACGACTGTCATGTATCCTATTTATTATGCTGACGACGACATGTTTCGGCCACTGTGGGCCATCTTCAGGTCACAAAAATATAAATAGAGGAAAACTATACAGAGTATGATCATAGTATAGGTGCATATTCTCGTTGAAAGTGTAGAATATACACCTATACTACGATCATACTCTGCATAGTTTTCCTCTATATATATTTTTGTGACCATACAGAGTGTGATCATAGTATAGGTGCATATTCTCGTTCAAAGTTTAGAATCTGCACCCATGCTATGATCATACTCTGCATAGTTTTCCTCTATATACATTTTTGTGACCATACAGAGTATGATCATAGTATAGGTGCATATTCTCGTTGAAAGTTTAGAATATAGAATTTGACGTACCCACCCCCTCCCTAACGTGGGAATATGTATTTTTTCAATTAGTTTTAATTTTGTTTATAACCTAACTAGCTGTCGGCTCGCAGATTTTGAAGTGGGACTATGTTATGTTGTATTTATAACACATTTTATTTATTACATTATTTTTATAACGTAGTTTTTAAAAGCAAACATAAATTGCACATCTAACTTTCGCGTTAGCCCCCCCCCCCCCTACCAATGAAGATTTTTGGGTGGGCCCCTCCATCTTTTTTGGTTTTTTTTTTTTTTTTTTTTCGTTATTTTATTTTTTGGGGGGGGGGGGGGGGGGGCAGAAATTCCTCCACTGTCAAAGCATCCGGGCCGGCTCTGGCACCCATCCTGTCGCATTTTACCCTGGGGCAAACCGGCCTCGGCGTGACGCTGAACAGTTACTTCATCTAGTGCCAAGGTTAACGGGGCATACTTCTGTAACTCTGTTCTCCACATGTCATCGTGATGTGATGTTTAATTCAGCATAGGGGCAACTCTTTATTTTCCGTTCGTATACGTTATATTTGTGGTATATCGAAGTTTTGTATCGTCGCCATATTAAAAATTCGCGACTTACGTTTAACTTTTCATACGTAATATGTAGGTATGTTCATGATCTATGTACATTAGAAAATTTCATGACGTATTCTGCAATGCCATATTAATTATCGCCATTAAACCGACAGCAAAGGAAGGCATTAACGCCACCAGCCATTTGTATTACATTCTACAAAAATATTACCTCAACAAAAATTGCATGTCTTCGGAACATAAAAATTAAATTTCGCTCGTTTCGCTCCGGCCTTACTGTTTCGCGCGCCCACCATGTTGTTATTATTGATTCGGGTTATGTTTGTAAGTTCCGTCAGAATTGGTCAAGTGATTCGAATGTCTTAAAGACAAAAAATTAATTTTTGAAGAGGCTAAAAATCTTAGAAGCTAATGCGTCATCAGACAACACATTCGAACGCAGTCAACAGTGTGAGCAAAATTCGTAAGCATAATGCGACGAAATTAGCGAATAATTTCGAGTCTGAGGAGGATCGGGCCGCACGCCACTTTCATGATTTCGTGGTACCTGCCCCAGGAATGGGTCCGAATTATTTTAGAAGGATTCGAGTGTAATCCAATTTCAGCGAAAAGCATTATTGAGTTTTGTGTTGCAGAGTGCAAAGGAAACAAGTGAATTAGATTATTTCTTTAAATACTAAAATTATTCGCTTATTCACTTGTGTCCATCTTTGCCTCTTGATCTTAAATTCACAGACTTATCCATTGTTCATGATCAGTCTCAGATACAAACCACGCCCTCTGAGATCTGGTTCACTTACTGGTTGCTGCGAACACAGATTACTACCAACGAGAATTACTGACAACGCAGCAGTGACACCAGACATAAATGATCTGTGCTAGACATATTCATGTCCATTTGATTTGCTTATATGATCCGTGTCTGTCCATAAGGGATAGGTCACGGACTAAAATTGCCATTTCAATTTGAAGGACTAATATTCACCGGTTGGTTTAATCTCATCTCGATACAATTTGACCTCTTCTGCTACAAAATCGAATGACATTTTGTTACTGTTTTACGTTCTGTTTGTGAAATTTGGTTTACAGTCAGATACCATGTCAAATCACTAACATCACGAAGCGTATGCAATAAAGTTGTAAGTTAATACCACTAGGATGCGGCACTTTCTGTAACACAATTGAAATTTGAAGTTTAGTATGGTGTTGGTTATGTGTACTCTGTAGTCGAGTTTGTGTATTTGTGTGTGAGTGTAGTTTATTAGAATTATTGAATTACCTTCTGGACAAGATTTGGCGTTCATTTGTGATACATGGAGAGAGTGCTTTCTATTAATTACTGTTGCTTTGTGTTTTAATAGTGGGACCGTTTAAGTCATCAGCCCACATGGATCTTGCCGGATCACCCTTCACACCAAAATCTGTGTTATCTCCAAGGATATCTCGGACTCCAGCATCTAGCAGGAGAAGTGGGATTTTGCCGTCAGTAAAGAAAACATCAGGGTAAGATTATAAAGCCGTAAATTTCGTGGAAGTCATAGTATCAGTCTAGCTGGCTGTACAGATGGCGGTTTTGACATACTCTGAGAATACTGGGGTGTATTATTAGAACGTACGAAGAATTGTGTTGTGCTGGTAGTTCCTCCAAAGCTAATCATATTGTAAGCCCCAGGAGTCTGTGATTTGTTTGCTATCAGTCTCGTGTTGTGTATAAAATACCGAGGTGCCATCGCAGTATTCAAAATTTTATTCTTTTATTCCGTGGCTCTGTCCATGTGACCATTTTGTGTGGAGGAAAGGAGTAGCAACTAATTCATGGTCACAAGTGTAATAGTTTCATATGATAACAAAAATGGAATTGGCAGTGAACAAGGATAGAATATGGGAGGCACTTATATCACTCGTAATCCTGGTTTGTTAATTGAAATGTTCTTATTCCTGCAACAGGAGCAATATTTATGAATGAACATTTTCTTGTAATATAAATATGTGCCTTATTTGTGCGCTGTGATGTTTTTTAATAAGATTTATTGGAAACCTTATACCATGAGGGTTGCCAACATAGACATTAGCAGCAGTGGCAGTGGCAGCTGCAGTTGCTGTTGTAGATTGTGTTTCAGTCACTTGTGTGAAAAGTGAAAGATAACCTTGCCATATCACATTTTTCTTATATCTTCACTAAATGGTATTTGCGATTTGAACTCTGAACTTCCGTCACTAAAGTGAAACCACAAAGTATGACTTTTGTTTATTTTTGGCAACGATTATTTGAGTTTTTGTCACTTATGACAACTCAGAACCTATTTTGGTTTGATACATACAATTTATTTTTATGTATATTAAATGTCACCTAAGCTAAACTTGGTGTACTGTATGTGCTTTTGTCTTTGTTGGAAGTTGCGACTTGAGTTTCTGTAACTGTGTGTGCGTGTGTTGTTAACCCTGGTGTAGAGTGGTATGAACTGCACAATGCATATTCACTCATAAATATTGTTTTTGTTGATGGTTCATTCGAGTAGCTTGAAAAGTTACAGTTTGTTAGGACATTTTTTATCGTGGTTGCAATAGGTTATTTTAATTTAATTTAGTGATTGTACTTAACTTTATGTAATGTTTATTAAATATTAGATTGGTGTAGTGGTAGACTTGTTTCCAAGGTGCATGGTATGAGTCTCAGTGAGGACACTGGCAGTGCTGGTATGTTTTGTGTTTTTCCCCAGCCCTTCATTGTACATTTCAGGAATGATACTGTGCTTTTGCCATGACCATTTACTTCCATTTTCTTTTCAATTCATGATTAACCATTCAACTCTACGTGGTCTGATGTACTGACAGTGTATTGATATAAACCAGAAATAACAAGTAAGCACACTGCTACAGTATATCATGTGACTCATCATCATCATCCCTTTATTTTCCATTTATCTGTTTACAGGTACAACCTAAGAATTTGGAAATAGTCATAACGTGCTGTACAACGTATCACTTTGATCACAGACGTCAAATGACAGAGGACAATTATAATACAATGATTGTACATTAAAATATTAATTACATGCAAGAAATCGTTACAATAGGAAATATATATCATTATTAGCAATAAAATATTCATCAGTAGAATAAAATAAGTTATCAAGAAGAAATCTATTTAAGGTCTTTTTAAAAACTTGTATTTAATCCGCTACATTCCTTATACGAGCTGGAAGATAATTAAAAATTCTTATTCCTGTATAATAAGCTCATTTTTTATATTTAGATAAATTGGTAGTGGACAAAAAAAAACCAAGCATATGCTAGATTATAGAATGGTTTTTCACCTCCTGGTAAGTAACTGCAGTTTATCTTTTGTTCTCGGTTTTAAATACATATTTTTATGTGCATGTTTATTGTTCTTCAGTTTCAAAAAATGCTGCTGTGTCATGATCATTGCATATTAGAGTTCAAACTTACCAATTTTATACCTCATTAATTGGGCCAGGTATTCTGTTTTATTTGTGTATCTCTTGTATGTAGTTACACTCTTTACTGCAGTTCTGTGTAGCGTTACAAGTAAAGTTAGAACATGCTTGTTCTTGTGGCTGGATTTTAGCATACTGGAGATAATACGTCTACTTTCCTTACACCAGTATGTGACTTCTTCTTCTTCTTCTTCTTAGGGCCCATCAGCTTATGCACCGACTGCACCACAGCCTTAGGCTTATTGTGCAGCCCTAATATTTCATTCAGCACAGCCACAATAGCCCTGCGCCTCATATGAAGAGGCAAAGTTCCCTTGTTGAGGCTCTGCTTATGTCCTTTGGTCCTACAGTCGGCATCCCAAAGACATTATAGTGCTGACAAGCCAACGCCTCACAACAGCAAATAATATGTTGCACTGTTTCGGTCTCCATCCCACAGACTCTGCAGATTAGATCCCCATCAAACAGGCCCATAGTGTACAGGTGCCCCCTTACAGGATCATGCCCTGTGTAGATCACAGTTGCCATTTTTAATTGATGACTACCTAACTTCAGTAGGCCGTCAACTCTTTTAGTTCGTGACTTACTGTTGTTTAATTCTTGGTCCAGCTACCCTGGGACAGTATTTGGACTTACAACCATCTGCATCTGAAAGAGTTGGAAATTCTAAGAAAAATGGTGCATTTTCTCTGATATAATAAAATTGAACTTATATACACTTCAGCTTCTCAGGTCCAGATATGATCCCTAAAGATATAACGTAATAAGTATTCATGTTTCGAGTCTTCTTTAGGCCCTAAAATGCTCCAGAATAGTCTCAACTTCTTTCAGTACATCTTAATTTTTATTGCTACTTCTTGTGTGCATGGGTTCAACTTTTACGCATTCTTCCTGCCACCAAAAAGTGGCTTAGAACTGCTAAAGTTGATCTTACTTGTAAAAGTGAACCTTTCCTTGAGACGTTTCGTAGGGTTTGTTTCTAATGTGAAAACAGGTTGAAAAGTGTACACCAGTGATGTTTGCAGATTAGTTTTGACTTTTTTATTTTTTTAGGAGATTCAGCATATCAGGTCGTTCAAACCAGTCTGTGCAAATCATATTCAAGACTGTAAATCATGTTGTGGAGAGCTTTGGCTTCCCACTTCCTGTATTGGTCACCGAAGCACTAACATTTGCCGACCGTAAGTTGTGAACATGTACTTAGAGTTATACGGATGTATAGATTTACATTCATTTTACATTTTACAGGGAGATTTGAGCCCTTTACCTTACTTTTTATTTCAAATCTACTGCCGACTAGAGATTTTGTTAAAATTGAAAAGAAAGACAATATTGTGGGAAAATATAAAATTCCTTCTGTCAGTTGTGTTTACATTTACACGTGAATTACTAGAGAGATGAAATGATGTGTGAGACCAACTAGATGCAACAAATTATGGTTTATTAATAATCCGTTAGCTCAACATGTTTCAGGCATCATTATACCCATTATCAGGAGCGCAGGCCATATATTACTGCATATAGTTTTCAGCCGGGAAGCCGGCTTCCCAAGACTCCAGCCAGCACATGCAGTGCTGAAAACCATATGCAGCAACGTATGGCCTGCGCTCCTGAGTATGGGCATAATGATGCCTGAAACATGTTGAGCTAACGGATTATTAATAAACCACAATTTGTTGCATCTAGTTGGTCTTACACGTCATTTGATATTAAGGATGCACGGTCACATGAACATCAAATTTACTAAAGAGATGTCAAAGAATATAGGCACCAAAGATACAACACTGTACACAGGATCGTAACTCGGGGAGTAAATTTTTAAGTTCATGATGGAAGATTTCTAACAGTGGATCTGTGCTGGAGAATTGTGATGTGTAAAGCCTTCCAGGGGCTAAGAAAGTGTTGAGATTGATTCAAAGAAGAATATTCAAATGTTGATGTACACTGATATAATTCTGCGTAAGATGTAATGAAACATTGCAGTCCTGAGATCAAGCTTTTTAGAAGTTCTGTTGTTAGTAGATCACTGATTTATTGAACAATTTCAGTTAGATGAGCTCAATCTGAAAACATGTATGCTTCTACCACAAGTGTCATGTGTTGATATTTCACAGAACTCAACAAGGTAATTACTTCAAATTATTTGTCTACTCTCAAGAAGAGATCAGTAATGGTTAAAATTCTGTGGTTTATTTATGACTGCATGATCCAGGGTTTCAGCTGTTGGGTTATAGAACATTGAATAATAAGATATAGTTAAGAAAGTCATTGTTTTTCCATTTTAAGTAGGTGTATCCCAGCAGGTAACAGATTTTAAATTCTTGGGGTACCATATATCAGAATACAAAAGTGACTTAGAAGACAAATTGCAAACATACAACAAAATAAACAGAGCTATATGGTAACATTTTGGAAAACAATTGAACAAGGAAACAAAATTAAGAATTCACAACATTACAGCGAAAACAGCATTGAAATTTGGAAGTGAAGCTTGGGTACTGAAGAAAAGAGAGGAACAACCTTCAGAAGCAGCACAGATGAAATTGTTGAGACACTTACTTGGAATAACAAAACTAGATAAAGGAAAAAGAATCGATGTATTAGGGAAAAAATGGGAGCACAGAACATAGTAAAGGAAATAAAACAGTACCAGGAAAAGTGGCTACAACATGTACAGAGGATGGACACAAACAGACTACCAAAACAAGCACTACAATATAAACCAAAAGG
>Ga0136643_10016611_pt1 | contig 11066 bp, 4 predicted proteins | sample TergutLab28metaG_FD_96883 | JGI IMG/M metagenome (GOLD analysis project Ga0136643, IMG submission 96883) | Labiotermes labralis P1 segment gut microbial communities from Petit-Saut dam, French Guiana - Lab288 P1 (version 3) (version 3) | ecosystem: Host-associated > Arthropoda: Insects >... | reverse complement strand
TTCTTCAGTACTGTGTTTCAATCTGCACAGTGGACGATCCACACGCTTCACAGGACTGAACAAAATATGCAGCCACAATACCGATAACTTCAAATAACGATATGTAACCGAAGTCAACATTGTAACTTTAGCGAAGCACAGGCTGAGAGCTCCCTGGTGATGGTTTATGTAAACCGAAACAGGTTGGAACAAATATTATAATTTTAAATGATTTTAACTGTTTAACAATTTTATAATAATTTGTTTGCATTAGTTAGACCAATAAAGGACTTAATCGTCTTTAATAATTTAGCCCTATAAAGACCTGTGGTTACTTCATTTGGGCTACCACCAGGTGCAAAGTTAAAGAATTATACGTTAAACCCAGAAGAGTGCTCCCTTTCGTATGTTTCGTAGAAGTAAACAGGGATTATTCGGCTGTACAGAAACGCCGAAAATGTCCCCCAATTTTCGACAGGGTATTGCTTTTTTAAGGTTCCCAAGCATTGCCCGTTTGTCCTTTGGTAGAAGCAACATATATCCCTAGATGAAGACGAGCATGGAGCAATTGTTGAAGGATATTGACCGGGGAAAACCGAAGTGCTCGGAGAAAAACTTATCCAAGTGCTGCCGTGTCCATCACAAGTCTTCTGGGGTTGAACCCAGTGTCACTTTGCCCGCACAGTTTGAAATTTTTGGCTTTATAGGTTTACTGTTCTACTGAAACCTTAAATAAGGGCCGGCTAATTCAACACCTACATTATGAATTATGTCCACATGATTCCACTTCATATTCTTAGGTTTATTAATTTAGTATCCAGCTTAGCATTATCCTGCCATTTACACATAACTCACGCTATTGGCGTTTTCTAGAATTTCACCCCGGAATAATTAAGGGGAATGAGTATGAGTTAAAGTTAACGGAAGGTGAGAACTTTAACATTACTGCTTATATTTTAGCAGCCTCTGATTAATCGATTATTCTAGTATTTCTCAGATGGTGTGTCGTTACGTGAGGCTAAAGCGATATGCAGAATTTTGATTTCAAACCAGTGTCTACTGATTGGTTTATGCTAAATTGTTTTTGCTGTGATGACAAACTACAGGCGACAGAGTCCGTCTTAGAGAAGCTGCAGCTCCTCATTTACAAAAAATTATCCCCGTAACTTATGAAACCAGAATGTTCATTATCGTGCTTACAAATGTTCGCTACCGATCCCTATTCTTAACCAGATGAACTCAGTCCCTCCACTGTCCTGTTCCTTTAAGATCTATTTCAATATTATCTTCCTACTCACCCCTAGGTTTTCCAAGCGGTATCGTTACTTTAGGCTTCCCGACCGAAACCCTGCATGCACTCTAATCCCTGGTGTGCGTGCTACACTCCCCACGAATCTTGTCCTAATAATATTTGGCGAGGAGTAAACTGTTTCCGTATTTTTCTTAAATTCTCTAATTCCCTAATTTGATGCCGACCATATTTTGGTTGTTGGTTGTGTCAGCTAGTGGTCTATATTAGCCACATTACGGTGGAACATCTTGCCTTTATCATTAGGTTCGAAACGTGTACAGTGAGAATGCAGTCTAGTGGTACGGTAATGGTGGGTCGTCACTCGGACCCATGGAAGAGGTAAAGACCTAGGGTCCGGTTCGGGCGAAGACGACTGGTCTACCGAGAATAGATTTCGACCAAGAAAATGAAAGTAGAACGGTGGTGCACAGATTTTCAAAAAATCTAGGCGCTACTTAAAAATTCTAGGCTCCAGACTGATGACACGAAGCAAGTTCAGCACTCAGGACCCACACATACTACGTGCCACAGTTCAAAATTTATCGCCCAAGAGACCTGGAGATTTGTGTACCTTTGAGGTAGAATGGTCTTTATTTCATACTTATGCAGAAATTTGGAACAAATTTTCGTCAAAGAACACTAAAGAAATCATGCTGGAATTTCACAAGGTAATGACAGTCATCGATGTTTTGTGGTGAAGAATAAAAAAGATAGTAAAACAAAGCAGTTAAAATGGCTACCTACCAACGCGTTGTACGGATGGTGCGTCATATACAGTAGTGTTACGTACCAGAAGGGTTTGCTGACTTCGAAAGAACATATTTGGACGGTCTTGTGGATGTGCACATGTGATTCAGTAAAGCACTATACCATACCGTTGACTCGCTTACGTAGAGCGCTGTGTGAGAGAAAGGGACAGAGAACAATCAGAGGGAATGATGGGAAGAAGTGCTAAGATGGCGCAGGCGGGAAGTAAGAATTTTCCCCTTCATATGCTATACTGAACGCTATAAATACTGAGAAATTTTACGTTTCTCCCTGAGTAAGATGACGGTGTGTAGAACTTGTATAAGGAAGGTTGAAGTCGGGGATTTTCCACACCCAGGATTAACATCAGGATACACACAAATGGAAGAAGTGATGAACGAAGATGTACTGCAGACACTCACATGACCTGACCTTTCATGTATGGATTTCGGAAGAAAAGGACGAAACCTGAAATTCTGGTTCGCAAAGGGAAATTGTGAAATATAGGAGTTCCGACACAGGCTTGTATCCCTAATTATCAGTCATGTACATTCACTGTGAGGTTAGTCATATTTGCGTTTAAGGTTTATGCATTAGTATTATGTATATTGTGTGTTGTCAGGTAGAGGTCTCTGCGACGGTCCAATCCCTCGTACAGAGAATCCTACCGACTGTGGTGTGTCTGAGTGTGCATGATCTATACGGCTCAGCAATGAGGCGGCATACGCCCGAGTGGGGCTGTTGCGCCACAGGGAAAACATTTTGTGTTGTGTATACGGCACTGCATTACTGCTTTTACGACTTTGAAGGCTATATATACAATTCGGAGTATATTATGTGTATATATATATATACATATAATATACTCCGAATTGTGTGTCTGCGTATGTGTATGTATATATAATATATAATTCTGTAATATATCACCAACACTGTATCAAGACGCGTGTAGAAGATCTATAAAATAACACGTGTATGCCCAACCCTGGATGGACGTTACTAGGATTCTTCCGCTACTCCCACCTTACCTTACTACGCCCTGCATCGTCTTATTATTTGAATATTTTATTTGATCTGCATTTCATTATTCCTTCTCTGGTACAATAACATAATTATTCAGGCTGAATAGTAATGTAAAGGAGAGGCCAATTCCTCAATTTACCTTTTTTATTGTAGCAGTATCGCCTGACGATGGCCGCAACCCTCCGCCGAAACATGTCGTCTGTATGATGAATACATGAATGTTAGAGTATTTATGGTGAAGTGTTGACCGTAAAAGTATAAGAAACGTATATATAATTACTGTTGTGTTTAAAAGGTCAAATCGCACGTAGTTGGTGCCATGGGTGGCAATGAAAGGTTAGGCCTACTTGACGTAGTCCTGCTGTAGACAGACAGGCCTCGTCATGAAATTATAAGCATGCTTGTGAGGAAAGAGCTAATTTTTCTCCTGATTCGCCCTGTACTTGTGAAGGTCGACCGGTTTTCCGACGAACAAGCAGGCAGGCAGGCAGGCAGCAGTGCTGCATTCTACCACCAGCAACTTCACTTCATTGGCAGCAGCTGGTGAAGGGGGACCATCTTCTTCTCCACTGCAGTGCCTAGTCTCTACGCCGCATTGAAATTCCACAGTTTGTATATCCCTACGAATTTGTCAGTCCTTCATGCTGCTCGTCTGAGTGGACTAGTCTGAAGATGGAAGCAGCAAGATCCTCCGAAATGTTGGTACCTATATACCGATTTGAACGACTTTTACGTGGGAAGACTAGCGGTCCATCAGACCCACAGTGGGAGGAACGGGACCATTCCAAACGACTGCCTGTCTTTATGATCTGAACATTTTTTTCCCGTTGTTCAATCAGATCATGAAGATAGAAACGACAATTTTTTTCCGAAATATCAACAAAACAGCCCACTGACACACGGTGCGGTAGCCCGCGTACAGGATCAGCATTAAAAATGTATCACCGAGAAATTTTAGATCCAGTATGAAAGTGTAAACCCGATGGGGTAAACTAGAAATACATAAATGTTGGATTTTGAAAAGCGGATCTCCTTGAAGTGTCGGAGTAGACGGCGATCAATAGTACTGAAATCGCTGTCTTTTGTAACGTCTATCCTGTTTCGTAAAAGTTTGCCGGTGTTCTGTACATTTGCTGTGGCAGGCAGTCTAACCGTCTGGAAATTTTATGTGCAGCTCCCTTCAACATTTCCTCCGTGACTTTCGCGTTAAAAGGTACCAACAGTATGTAAATACTCTTCATTCACCGAGTTGTTTCTTGCAACTTCATATCACACGCACAGACGCACGCACTTTTGCAACATCAGTCTGATTCAGCGTGTCGTTTATCTGCGTGATAAAAGTTAGCCTGCAGACCGCTGTTTTTTACAGCCTTCAGAATCGTCAGACTTCATGTTAGCTATGATCAGCGAGGGAACTTTGTGCCACGTTCTTGCAACGAAGAGACTGGATGATTCGAGCAGGTCTGACAGAAGACCAAGGAGAAGCTGATTGTGTATGATGTTGGGGAGGAAGTGAATGTGTGATTCGGGGGTATGAATTGGATTGGATGAGCTGAGGCTTATTTCCCGTTTTGTGCATTTTCAGCAATGATGAATCCTCACGCTGTACTTGCAGAGGGTTATTAGTTCAGTGTTACATGGTTTTTGGTTAAGTTTGTTGATTAATCTCGGTACCGTGAGGAATCTATAAGCAAAATAATTTATTTCAGAAATCGTGAAATGAGAGTTTTATGTTACAATGACCAAACAATAATATCAAAAGGCAGTAACATTAATAACACCGAGAACGATGATGTGGGGGCAAAATAAATTTCTCGCCGAATTTGAATTATCATTTGCGGGTTATATTTTCATGTCTGTTACTCTGTAGAGGCGGATGAAGGACGTGAGTCGAAATCATTATACTCAAATATGCACGTAAGATTGCACTACACTTCTTACTTACACGAGATGTTGCCTTGGTTGAGGACCAGATATACAAATTTCGTGCTAACATATTCGATCGTACAGATCAGGGCTGGCCAACATGCGGCCCTCAAGGAAATTATTTGCGTCCCTCAGTCACCTAAACAGTGTCAATAACACCATTTAACAAACCCAACAGAATAGGTCTACGGAACACAATTTGGCAACTGTTTAGGGACTGTAATTCGTCACTTTTAAGGCAGCGTACAGGAAACCAATCTTTCTTTTCGTTAAATATACACACACAGGTGTGGCCCTCGGGCGTTATGTGGCCCTTCTGTGGGTTGAACATGGCAAACCCTGGTACAGACAGCTCTCTATTAATGATAATGTTTATTCACCCTGGAGTTTTGTGTTTTCTTGTACACAGGAAATGGAGGAAATAATAATATTTCCTTCTTTAAGAGCAAGTAAGAATGGCGACCGAAATAGTAAGAAATTTCACGAAGAGGAAAACTGCTTCATAGATAAGTTCGTGTTCCCTTTGGATCATGTTAGCAACGGGATTTTTACTTCGGATCTTATAAGGCATTGTTCAGCTTTTGCAAGCGATCTGTTTTCTTTTTGAAAGCGACTTATTTAATGATGCTGTCAGTTGCATTGTTATACAGCGCCGGTGATAGATGAATGAATGATTATGGAGCACTGGTGGAATGTAAACTGACAGAATCGTGCTGCCTTCGTCCTGGTGACAGAAGAGAGAAAATCGAAAAACTAGGCAAATGATTCTGCCAAAATGTCGGTACCTGTCTGCCACAATACTCGGTCTTATAATGCAGTTGACTGTAATTTGGAAGAAATAAGGTTTTTACAGCAGTATCGAAGGTTGAAGCCTTCTGGGATGTTACACCTTGACGAATGGTACACAGCTACAGATAGTACGATATTATGAAACTTGGGTATTTTTTACCAGTCGAATGAATTCTATTATTAGTTTCAAGTACGAATCAGGAAACTTTTGTTCACGACTAAATTTTGTCACAAAAACCTTTTAAGCCGTACAAAAATATTTAAGATATGTTTGTATTCTGAATGCAAAAATGTTGTTACTTGAGATTAGGCAGTTTGAGTGAACACTGTGGGAACGACGAAGATTTCCCAGGGTAGCTAGCTCACTCCCATGAGTCCGAGCTCGAGAGTGACGTGAGGCACGCGAGCCGCAACAATCCACACCTTTCCGTACAAAAACAAGATATTCCGTCATTTTAATCGGGTCTGAGGAGGGATTTTTCGGTCAAAGTTTTCGTGGCTTTCCCCAATCTCTCTAAACAAACAGTGTGAAAGAAACCCCCCCCCCCCAAATTATAATCGCTTCCTTTCGAATCCCTTTTTTTCATTCATAATAAGCAGGTTGGTGAAAGCTTGTATTAGGATGTGAATTTCACTCGAGGAATATTAAGACTGGGCTGTTTCACCAGCATGTGCAAAATTCTGAGCTGGGAATCATGTGTCAGAATTTAATAATGCTTACTTATGGAGTACCGGGTTGGAATGGCTTCCCAGAGACCGGAAGTATTCACCAGTACTTCAGAACTTTTCTTCTCACTTTTTTTTTCCAGCAAACCTCAGAATATGAAGTCGCATATTAAAATACTTCAATGTCTGAACCTCAGTTTCCGTCTATTGAAGTTACCATTAACGGACAGACGCGTGAGATCAACATTTTCAATAGTAAATTCCCTTTTCTTCTATGCCGTAAAAAGTTACGCTAAATTCCGTATTTAAAAATATTTGTGAGCAGAGAGAAAGAAAAAAATACGTGTTTTTAAAAATCCCCAAAATGAGAAGTAAAAAATGCAGTCCTTGGGATTTAAACGGCCGTCGAATATTCCAGCGACAGTCGGATAACCGGGGTTATTATTCTGTTAAGACATAGACGTTTCAGTTGTGTATAGTGTAAAAGGAAATAAGGATTCATTTCATACTGATCAACAGTACCCTTTTAACCATCGGTTATGATTGTGATTATCAACATAATATCGTTTTAAAAACCGCGTTATTTGTTTCCATGTTTCTTCTTGCTGTGAATGTAATGCTTTGGGAAAATCTTGGCAGAAAATTAACCTGTTTCTGTCAGACATCGTAGTGGAGACAACAGAATCTTTCGAAACGTCGGTAATCTTCCACCACAATCCAAAACATACAAATTACCAACAAAATTTCCTTCAATTTTTATGATGTATATTATTCGCTAAATTCTCACCAACATGTTTCGGTCGTTATTGCGGCAATCTTCAGGGTGAAGTTATTACAAGAATACAAAGGCACAAATTTGGTTAGCTGTGTCGCCGTCACCTCATAACAATTAAAAATTATTATAATTAGAGTTAAATTGTGTAAGTAATATGAATATATATGTAGGTTAAAAGTGGGTAATGTCTAAAGTCTTTGGATTAAAAATTGTTTAGTCTGTGCAGAACGATGTTTGATGCAGTGATGTGGTGAGTTTTAATCTAACGTGTGGGTGATGCGTACATGGTGTGGTATACTGCTTGGAACTCCACCACAATACACAACGTCACCTCACAGAACGCAGCAAACTTCCTGTAATAAGTTGATTACTGACAGTAGAAAATGACTTCACAGGACAAAGACCTTCTTGACAAGCTAACAGTCGTTCAGCGAGTCAAGAAATTTTTAGGCTCCTGAAAATTTATTGGCATATTTACATGATCCCCTGTCCTGGCACCCATAAGTTACTGCATGCGCTTCTGCTTTGTATTCGGGATATTTTGAATTAAAAACCTGTTCCGGAAACACATTGTCGTCATTGGGACTATTCTTAACCTTCCATAGACTCACTCAATTATTATACCAACGTATCACGTAGCGAAGCACAGAATGCACATCCAAAGCAGGGCACTCTTCGCAACATAACATTACACAACATGGCATGCTGCTACAATACCCTACTAGTACAACGAAGTTAATTTATGACTGGTTTTAATGTGGCTTTTAATGTGACTTTAGCAAGGCAAAGAAATACAGCTCCCTGATGATGATGGTCTTAGGACCGAAACATGTCGGCCGCAATTTTTAGTGTTTTAATGTGTAAATTTTATATAAGTGCATTAGTTGGTATAATAATTGAGTGACTCAACAACATGCACGGTGTAACAATAAAAAAATACTTCCATAGACTCTCGAGGCATGTACTGGAATAGCTCTTCAAATAAGGCCAATACAGATATTCTGCTGCACTGATTATAATTCAGTGCTCCACGGGTGCATACATTTTCCAGAAAACTAGGAGTCATCTCAAAATTATATGCCCCAAAGTTGTGACATGAAGCCAGTTCCTTATTGAGGACCCAAAAATATCAGGCCGTACCGTGCACAATTTAGTCACCACGTCAGTCTCGCACCCCGGATTTGAGCACCCCTCATTTGGCGCTAATTTAGACTAATGTGATATATTCAAAGCGTTGTCAAACAAACAGTGAATAAAAATATCCTGACGCCGTGTTCAGCTTCAAGATACAGTTTAGGTGCTTTCGGAAAATTGCGAAAAGCAACTATTAGCTTCGCCATGTCTGTCTGTCCATCCGTCCGTCTCTCTGTCCCTCCGTCCGCGTGGCAGAACTCGGCTCCCACCAGACGGATTTTCAAGAAAATTTGTATTTAATTATTTTTCGAAAATCTGTAGAGGTAATTTAAGTTTCATTAAAATCTGACAATAATAACGGGCACTTCACATGAAGACCAATTTGTATATAATGTATATATGTTTATAATCATATCTTACCCAGTTCTTCGTAGAAAGAGAATTGTTTCAGAAAAACTTTGTAGACAGTATCAAAAACACACATTTTATGATCAGTAACTTTTTGTCAAAGAATCGTGCCGTTTATGACATAATGTGGAAAAATATGGTCCAGCCAACAGACCACAGATGACAATAAAATATGGCGCATGGACGTTGCATGCTGGGTACCTAAGGCTACAAACACACACATAATATTTAATACTTTTTTTTTTGTATTGAAACGATGGTCGTTGGAGCGCGCCTCAATTTTATGTTTACGTAACTTTCATGTCTTGTTACATATAATCTGTACGTGTATATTTATGCCTCTACCTCCTGAATGCTATTGTCCTTTCACGATTTAGAGCGACAATATTGTATACATTTCTCATTTCCAAATTCGTGCTATAGGGAGCCCAAACCGCATCGTCCTTTGGTGGGTCATTCTGGCAATATGCTACGAATGTGGCAAACAATATGTCTACATATCATGACGGTTCTTATCAGCTACCATTTTCCTGTTAGTTCCTCTCCTTTCAAGCCAAATATTCTTCTCGACACGCTGATCTTTATCGTTAATTTGAGGAACCATGTATCAGAGACACACAAGATTTAAAGTTACGCTTTTGTATTCGATTTACGTCATGGGCCCTGCGTTAACATTTTGCAAGACGTCAGTTTTTTTACGGCGATGAATGTGACGCCCCTCTTCTGACTTCTCATCAAAAAGATCGCGTCTTGTCGAAAGAGATTAAATAAGTATGAAGGGTACCTGAAAGGGAAGAAACAAACAAAAAATAAAGAAAGGGAAATGGAAAAAGTGAAAGTAAAAATAAAGAATGAAAATATGGACGAGGAAAATGCGAAAGAAGAAGAAAATCTGAAAGAGTTATAGCTCCAAGATAAACAGGCAGGGTAAAGCGTCCCAGTATCATGGCGTAATCAAAACGTTGTCCTTGCTGTGACCTCTCAAATTATTCTAAATATTGTTACATGGATCATGTACTACAATTACTTCTAATAGTTCTCCATAGATGGCTCTGCTATGTAAGTGCGCCCTATTTACATTTGCATGTGTAGGCTCACTTAAACACAGGCCGCGGAAAGTGAAGTTCACTAAACACGAAATTTTGAATGACGACGGTCTGATCCCACCGTTGGTGTGATTTTACTACTGGCTGAAGGGTAAGGCTTCCTTCAGTATACGGTTTGTAAGAAATAAAAGTGTATGTGTATAATAATAAATAATAAAAGCCACAAGACGAGAAAACGTGAGGGAAGATAAGCACCTTGGCTCGTCTCCCTGTAATTTCGGAGAGCTAAGAAGCCTGCAGGGCGCCATCAACAAGTAAGCTAGTGTTTCAGATAAGAGTGGCGCAAGTGTCTCTTAAAGTAAATTGGAGCTCAAGAATTCTGTACTTTCACTTTCCTGTCGAGATTAGATGACACAACAAAGGTATAAACCCATGGTGAGGATATTCAGAATTTATTCTCTTCATGCACTAGGTGTTGGGTGATTAAATCAAGGACGTATAAGAGGGGGTACACGTAGCATGCACTGGTAGCGAGAAGTCCGTCAATACGGATGACAGTTTTGGTCAAAAAATCTGAAAGAAAGACAATAATTGGTAGGAATATACATAGGTAGGGAGATAAAATGAAAAATGAAAACAGAATTTGGAAAAATGAGTACGAATATATGTTTAGCTCCACGTGGTTTGGCTTCAAGTGGTTTAGCAATATCCACCATAGAGAATTTATGAACACTGTGATGTACTCGTACATTCGATTGTTTAAAAATTTATTCACTCTTGTTTAACAAAGCAAGTAAAAGTATTACTAAGAAAGCCTTGTACTAAGATCGCTTTACATATCGTTTGTTTATATCCATTCTAATTTTGATTCGTATGTGCTAATTAAATAAATCCACGAAAAACAGAGAGGCATAACAGTTCATTCATAATTCGTCTTACAAAATGCGAGAGAAAATATTTGTTGTCGTCAGCGGCCCATGACATCCGAAAAACGTGTTAAGCTATTGAACACGGAAATTATCTGCGATGTATACAAATACTTATTTCGTACCTCACCGAGAACACAGTGTACGTCCATTGGCAATAAAAACAATGCAAGCTGCATAGGAGAAAAAATCGCTGTTTGGTGGTAATAATAAAAAAACGCTGTTTGGTGGTAATAATAAAAAATCGCTGTTTGGTGGTAATAATAAAAAACACTGTTTGGTGGTAATAATAAAAAATCGCTGTTTGGTGGTAATAATAAAAAACGCTGTTTGGTGGTGATAATAAAAAATCGCTG
>Ga0136643_10016609_pt1 | contig 11066 bp, 10 predicted proteins | sample TergutLab28metaG_FD_96883 | JGI IMG/M metagenome (GOLD analysis project Ga0136643, IMG submission 96883) | Labiotermes labralis P1 segment gut microbial communities from Petit-Saut dam, French Guiana - Lab288 P1 (version 3) (version 3) | ecosystem: Host-associated > Arthropoda: Insects >... | reverse complement strand
CCCTGGGGTCGACTCAGCCTCTAACAGAAATGAGTACCAGGAGTATTTCCTGGGGGTAAAGGCGGCCGGTGTGTAAGGCTAACAACCTTGCCACCATCCTGGAACCCTCTGGACCTGTCCAGGCCTGTAATGGGACTGATTTACCTTATTGTTTGATATTATTCATTCCATGCATTGTGATTGTAATCATTTGTATATACAAACAAATGCACACAGATTATATAAAATTACAGTTTATGTGTACGTGAACTCTCCTGAATGTTTCAGCAATAAAATCGTGTCCTCAGAGAGATGTTAATACAAAGGAATATGAAAGTAATTTGTCAAATTCACATACACAATGCTAAAGGTAAGTAATGGCATCTGTAAATATAAAAACGCAGATGCTATAGACAGCGTGATTCCGACATATTCTTGAATAAAATTAATTGCTTTGCCACGTATTGATGTGTCTCGTGTAGGAGGGTGATGTGTGCTCGAAAACACTTCTAGAGGAGATGCGAATTTCACGTTCTTCATTCCATGCAACAGAATTCAATTATTGCATACGTGCGTGCATTGGTTTGAGTTGCAGTACAGTAGGCACATAAGTCGGTGGCTCAGGGACTAAACTCTGTTGGATCAAAAACTTTGAGATAGATGTTTGTATGCATGTGGTTGCATATGATATAAAATAGTGGCACATCATTGAAATTTATTCAAGAATATATCAGGATCACACTGTCTGTAGTATCTGCATTTTTATGTTTGTGTCTAGTTCCCATTATTTATCTGTAACATTGTGTATGTGAATTTGACATTAATTTTATATTTACATCTCTCATAGGAGAGAAAATTATGGCTGAAACATGTAGGAGACTTCTTCTTTATAGTTAAATTGTAATTTTATTTTATTGTGTTCATTTGTTAACTTTCAAATACAAAGTTCAGGTAAAAATTTTAATATATGGGCTGCAGCTGGGTATGGTTTCTGTTATTAAATAAATGATATGCAGCCTTGAGAATAAAAAATTTCCTCCACCATCAAATTTCATTGGTCATTTCATTGAGTGTGTAGTGGTAACTGGATACCTTACCACTGCTGTTGACAGATGTGCTTGCGGATTTGTCGTTTGATCATTGTTTGGTGAGTAGGCAGCCGTTTAAATATGTTTATTAACAGGCCTAATAATGCGTGCAGATTTTTCTTATTTTTGTTAATTCAGTTTAGTCTTTCCTCTTTATATGGGTTGTTATGCATGTAAGGAACGTGCATTGATAATTACAAGTCGTGTGTTTCAAATAAATTTTAGCTTTTGAAATGTTATTCTGTGCCTTGATGGTCAGAAGTTGTGAGCAGTTTTACTGTAACTGAGTTCGTACTTGTTGCAAGTATAGAAACCATAAATTCTAGTTTACCCCTGGCCGTGAGTGACTCGGGGCTTGATAAAAATGTGCCTCAAAATTTAAACTGCCATGTGCTTCTTGATCTTGGTATTTTTAAAGTTGATGAACCGAAAAGACGAGACGGAATTAACGTGATCCATTTTTATGTTTTCGAAGTTACATGATACATCTCATTGTCAAGAGAAATTTTGTAATTATGTTGAATTTTTCTTTACACTTCACATTTTTTATGAAGCCTGTGTGAAGTTAACTGATCATGTGACAATGGGTGTCCCATTTCAAGAGTGTACATCTATATGTTTGTAACAACACTGATTTTGATATGAATTCATCACGTTCAAGACGAATGGCAGTAAAGCTTAGTGCCCGTTTCATTTCCGTTTGTTGCAGAATTATTTACTCCCTGTTTGAGCATTGAAATTTTTATATTTGTATTAATGCTTACAGATTTTTATGCATTGTTGCCATATTTTAGTGGTGTGTCTGTTCTTCACACTGACATGACGTTTTGGCTGTAATGTGCCATCAGCACTGCTTCTGTCAAAGTTTGGTCATGTTTATCTCGCCATTAAAAAACAATAAACAGATCACAGAAGAAGACCATGCAGTGTTCCCTTGGTTCGATTGGAGACGGAAATTTTTAATAGCTGTAGAGAGACGGGGTTTCGGTTTTATGACTTAGAGTGGGAAGTTTCAACAGTTGGACACTTTCAGAGTCACTCATTATAGAGTACTCACATGAACATACCAAGTCAGGCTAACAGGATTTTTTAGCAGATAGTGGAAGAAGACTGAACTCCATTTTCATATTTTATTACCCATATATCTACTACAAACCTCTCACTTTGGAATTTTTTTAACGAGATAATATATTTTTAAAATTCTAGCCACCATTTCGTAATTACTGAGTCCTGTAATATAAGGGTAGATTGTTTTTAGCAGGATAATGTGGTAGTACATCTAAAATTTGAAGAATGTTTCTACTTAGAGAAAGATATGCAGTGTGTACAGTTTCATATTGCCAGAGAGTTAACTTGAAATGTGTATATAATGTTTGCAATTGGAAATCACTAAATCCACTGCTTGGATTAGAGTTAAAATGTATAAAATGTATAAAATGTTACTCAGGAAATTAAATCCAGCCTGGTAGAAATGTTTTATAACTTTGCTTCCATTTCTTGTAACTGCAGGTGTATTCTTCGATGAAATAAGGGCCTTGTCTGTACAGTTCTTGAAGCTCATGTATGCTGCCACGATCGAGTGTAGATAATAAGAGTGTCGTATCAGTGCTGTTACGTGGAGGCTTGTTGCATTGGTTGCAGTTCATAAATAATTTATTTTATATTATTGCAAAGATTGAAACGTGACTGCCCTCCCTTACACAGGTTAATGTTGAAAAGTATCTTAAAAGTTAGGAAAAGTGTTGAAATACCATTCATATCCTATGATTCTTTTCTCTCTGTCTAGTTGTTTTTTGGGTTTTAGTGAGAATGTCACCTGTCTCATTTTGTACTGTGATTTCATAACCAGTATATATGGCATTTTCTAAATTTTAACAGATTAAACATAGAACTTTGTAGACCTTGTTACATTCCAACCTGTCTTTTATTGTTTGGTTGGCATAGGTTATGTATGGTATTTATACAGTTGTTATGGTGCACCATGGCTTCTCAGCACAGAGCTCACTCAGAATATGTAATGTGTTGGTGTGGGTAGTGTAGCCTTTGTATTGACATTGCGGTGAAAGGTGATTTCACTCTTTTAGCAATGGAAAGGAAGTAGACAATTTCCTTATTATCAGAAAATAGGAGCGTCTTGTTGGGCTGTGTCCTGCATGCCATTGTCCCAAGGCACCCGCCAGATGCTGGCACCCAGGACGTAGCCTTAACGAGTTACAACTGTGGTCTTCCAATGAAGGTTCTCATCACTGGGCTACAGCCAACCCAAAATGAGTAGATCAGTTTGTCTTATCATTTTACTTTGCATTCCTGGTAATGTTGATCACAGTTGAGAAGCAAATGGTGCTGCATCCAGTAATCTTGTTTTAATACTGTGTTGCAACCTCAGAGCACCGTTGTCGTCTCAAAGTCTGTTGTTATGTGATGATGAAGTACAAAACTCCTGTTTGTTATGAACATTACTACTGTTCTGTATGTGTTGTACTCATAAAATACACTTGCTCCTTGGACTTGGCTAGACAGCAGGCAGGCAGACACAACAATATTTTGTAAAAAAAAATATACATGAAAAGGAAATGTAAAGAAGATACACACACACCTGGAAGGCTGGGAGTGTTAAGTTTTCAGAACAAGAAGTTTTTGTCTACGTGCAAAATGTGCAGTCGCGTTTTGTACTAGTGGTTGTGACCTGTGGACAGAGCCAACGAGTGTGGAGGGTTGCACCAGATGTTTAATGATTAAACCAAAGCATGTTTTGTAAATGATGTACAGAAGACTTTGTAGGATAGTTGGTTAGTGTTTGGGAAAATAATTTTTTTTGTGCGTGTAGCATGAAGAAATTTCTGTTGAGAGAATGGAAAATGGGGAATAGTCAGTGGAACAACTGGACTTCAGTCATACCATGTTAAGAATGTGAAGCAACTCACTGCAGAAATGTAAATTGGTTAATATTTTTGTATACATATTCTTAGCCGGTCAAATGCTGACAGAGTTTGAAGCGGCACGTGTTATTTTTTCTAGCCTGCCTGGCCGAAATGGGTCAAGTGTGCAACTGTAAAGAGAGAGTGCTAATTGTATCTTTATGTGTAAGTAATTGTAATGATTATTATTAATCTACTCTTCCTGTTTGCGTCTTGGTTATCGTATACATGATTGTTCATTTTATGTCGCGTTTGGGAGTGGCACATGAATTGGTTAGCATGGTGCATATGGCTGCCTACCACATCTCGTTAAAGAGAAAGAGTTCGGTATCTAGTGGGAAAGGCCCGTCATGTCCCATAGGGAATTTTGCCTTGACCAAGCCATTGCCTGAGGATAAACGGTCGCTGCTTTCAGTGCATAGCGTACCATTCTTATTGCCCTTTTGCTCCCCTTTTATTATTATTATTATTATAATTATTATTATTTTGTTAACCCATGCTTCCGTTCCGCTGGAACGGCTGTCATTGTGTTCACAGCCTGGTCTGGTCAGTTTTACGTTCATCCAACACTTTGGGACGTGTGCGTGTGCGACTAACAAGTTTAAGTTCCTGTAGGCCACTCGTGTACAGTTTTATAAAGATGCTATTCTGTAGATGTTTGGAGCACACGACTCGCCCATCCACCTGTTTGATTTGTTTTTTAAATCTCTCATTTCGAAAAGGGAAGGTGCACGGAATCATTCGGATTAATACACTGTTACCTGGCTTTTAACACCTGATCTTATATTACTGTGTTTTTGTACATGAGCTGTTCAGTCATTACGCATGTGATTTGTTCGTATCACAAGACAGAATTATAGAGATGTCCAGGAAAATACTTGATTTTTCCTGCCATGGGATTTTTATTAGTTATTAATAATGTTGATGATAACAAAAGTACTGTTTTGCTGAACACAAGTTTTGTTTGGCTGGTTATTTTGCAAAATGTTAATATCAAATTTTGCCATTGCAAAGCCATAAGGCAATAAAAATTATAATATTGTAATGTAGTGTTTTCCTTATTTTGAAGTCCTAACACAGTTTCACTTCCCTTATGTATCCTACTGTTACCAACTCAAGGGCTCTAAAACACAAAGATGGTCACAGAACCTTCCTAATCTGAATTGTGGGGTACAGGTACAGAGTCTGGTTATTTGGGAAACTTAAGATGGACAGATGTTATGTTGTGTGTGTTGACAGTTGTTTACCAAAATTTCAAGACATCCTACTGGTCCCATCGGCATAAGTCAAGCAATTCGAAGAAGGCTGCAAACAGGTGGAAGCGTGGTTGTACAGGGGATAGTGTGGGTGGTAATTGCTTGTAAGAAGTACAAGATCTTGTTAGAGGAATGGAGACACTGGAGTAACACCAGAAAAATGAAAAAGTAGCAAAAGGAGAGCCACCTGGGCAGGAAGTAAGTGAAGAGAGGAAGGACAATCATTGAGGCATGTGGAATCTGGGTGCTGGTTTGCCAAAGTAATGTAGGAACAGAGATGCCAGAAGAGAAATGCAAGGGTAGCTTCAGAACACTGAATAGTTTAAAAGAGGCACAGGATGGGAGCCTGTCTGAAGATGAAGGGAAAATATTAGAATGTGGGAGGAAGGGGAGCCATGTAGAAGAAACAAAAATGATGCAGATGTAGAAGCGTGGCAGTGAGGAGGATTGACACCAGAAGGAAGGATCTTAGTGAACTTTGGAGCAGTTTAAGGCCAGAGGGCAAAAGGTAAGAACAGAGGACCAGAAAGAGGAGGGGACAGGCATAAAACAGTTTGGTTATAGAATGGAGTGTGAGCATGCAAACCAACCGGGGGGCCCATCTGCGACCTTTGAAGGAACTAACGAGAAGTTTCCATGGCCCGCTCAAAATCGGGCCATCTTCCGTGTTGGTTTTGTTGGGGTGAGGATCCAACAACCCCCAGTCTGCCGAGTCTGTCCAATATCCGTGTTTGGTGTCACAGTAATGTGTGTGTGTGTGTGTGTGTGGTGATAGTTACATTTGTGTTCGACCATCGCCGATGGGTCGGGCTCTGCGACTCGGATGTGCCGCTTCTGTTCGTTACAAAAGCCCCGGTGGAGCTATCAGTCTGTCCGATACACACTTGGCAAACGCTGACAGGCGATGGCTGTACGCAACCCGGTGTCTTCAGTTGCAGGTCGTCCTTCACTGGACCGAGGAAGCTCATTATCTTGCACTCGACGAGCATTCTGCTTATGCGGCTCTATGTCGTCTGGACATACGGAAGTAGGGCAAACGAACTTGGCTTCTTCAACTAGCTGAGAGGTCCTCACAGGTGGATTGCGGCTGCGTTGTATCTCTGCTGGCTGTACTCAGTTTCCCGGTACATGTTAATGTGTACATCGGTTTTCATGTGAAGAGACATTAATAATCGCACTGTACCATCGGAGATTGTGACTTTATGCGGACGTATTTAGGGATCCCAGATATGGGCGAAGCAGTAATTTGGCCTTTATGTAAAGTGCCCTTATTTTTACCTTGATCGAAAACTGCTTATGGCACTAGAAGTGAATTTCGTTGTGTCCCAAGTACAGGTATGGAAGTGGATACCTCCGCTGGGAGCGGAGATGTGGGCAGAAAACCTACTTTCATCTTTGTGTCAAATGCTCATGATTGTTTTCTTATCGCGAAGAAACTTAATGATTTGTGCGAGCGGTGTGGGTTAGATACCAGCTATGAATCGTCACGAAAGTTTCTGTGACTGGAAGTGAAGATGGAGGATAAAATGTACTTTGGTCTTCCCTGTGAATTGCTCTTAATTATTGTGTCATCTCAATGAAACTTAACAATTTCTGTGATCTGGATACCACATACGAACATCCACGAAAATCCCTCCACTGGAAGCCGAGATACAGGCAAACGCGTACGTTGATTATAATGTAGTGTTCTTAGTTACTGTCCCATAGTCCTGTTACGATTTTTGTTAGGATGGCGTATTAGATAGGAGGTATGAATTTTCACTACACTCCCTTCCAATGAGAGCCCAAATACAGGCGTGCAGGTGCCTTAATCTTCATTTAAATTGCCTGTAGTTTTTGTCCTATATCAACGAAACTTGCGCCTTGTGTGACGGTGCGTGTTGGTCACGAGACTGTGGCAAAAAAATACCCACGTCTTAATGCAAAGTGCCAATATTTCTGGGTCGATCTCAAAGGAAATTAGAGCATGTGCATCGAGTGTGCGATGTGGGTCACATACGAATTTCGAAGGCAATTGCTGTATTGGCAGCCGAGGTATGGGAGAAAAACTACTTCGGTATCCATCTAAAGTGCCCTGAACCTACGTCGATCTTAACGAAGCTCATGTTTAGGTCGGGAATTGCGTTAAGTGGATTTAGAGGAAAATCGCCGTCTCGGGAGCTGCGATACGCGCGAAAAAAGTATTTCGGTTTTCATGTACATTTCCCTTATTGCTGTGTCGATCTCAACGGAACGTAGAGCATGTGTGTGTGGAATGTGCATTGTGTGCCAAACATCATTATCGAAGAACATCGCTGTATTTGTTGGGAGTCGAAATACAGGTAAAATGTGTTTCGTTCGTTGTGGAAGGTGCCCTTATGTCTGGGTCGAACACAATTTCATAAGAGGTTTTGTTCGTCACGAACATCGTTCGCTCATACGAACACGATCGAGAGCACGTGGCGGCATGTGAAGGCCTTCTCTCTCTACAACCGGATCGGGGGTTTACGGTCTATCAACTAGCCCAGTCTGCGGCAGAGTGCCGATCCGATAACGTGGACTAGTGCTCAAATTTAATCGGCATCGTTGCAACAATGGACTGGAGCGCCACACCTGCCCTCTAACGCGGTCATGTCACTACGTAGCACAGATCATCTAGTGCTACGTAGCTCGTCGTCGCCCCCTCCACTTTGCGTTCCAGTCGTCACACAAAACGTCAGCTTGATGCATGCACATCACCACGGATGGCGTGGCACGTTCATTCATTATGTTATGCGCACCTTGGACCACTAAAATGTTGAATTACAGTACCACATCCGAAAGGAGTTCCGGCAATCTCTGTGCGTCGAATAACCACGATGCGTGCTTTATTCTTTGCCAAAATGTGCAGGTTACGTAACTATTGGTATTGCATATCTGCTTGTCGTTTATCTGTGACTAAGTAAGGCAAGTGGTAGAGGAAAGGAATGTCATGTGTTTTTATCGGAATGAAATATGTGAAAGATGGGGACGTCCTGTGTTGCCTGTAATCATAAGCATACATTAGGAAGAACGTGGAGTTACAATTTTGGAGGTGAGAGTGAATTTCGCTTGTTACTACAGGATGCCGAAGGAATGGAATTTGGAGCCATATACACGACTGCAGAAATATATATTGAAATATGCAGCCGGTTCCGACAAAATTAAATGAAACATGAATATATATTAGGCACATTATTGCATAGGCCTTAAGCCAACGTATGTCGTTGCATGTGATAAGGGTCCATTATTTGTTTGTGGGTTGAGGTTAATGTTGTCTTGTAATCTTCGTATACTGTATATCAGGCAGCGTAATGAGTGCTCAGCATGTCTGCGTTGTGTTGCTGTATAGCGGTATATCAGAATACCATGTTGCTTTAGCTGTGGCTACAGCAGTCACAGCATTAGATGTATAGCTTTGAAATATCTTAACCCAGTAGGTTCCCCCTCCCCCAACATATGTAAGTATTACTTGGGCACACATTTCATAGTTATATTTGTCCCAAGTGAGATAAGAAGGAAGTTTATATATTTTTTTTGAGGGGGGGAGGAGCAATGTCAATCCACATCTGTATAAATAATGTGGTATTCCTTTCAGTGTTGTTTTATACAGCCAATACAGAATTTCTCTTTGACATTGTAGACAAAAAGTGAGATAAGGCATCATTAAAGAGACTGATTTTCCACCTAACAAAGGATGAGTGTTGCAGGACCGTGGAAGTAGCACCTCAGATTTGTGTCTGTGTTACCTTCCTTGTAATGTCCTTTGGTGTAGCAAGCAATGAGTTGAAACAGTAAAGATTACTGAGGTATGAAGGCAGTTGCTGCCATATGTTTTCAGGTCATAAGCAAAACATCAGTAATCATTACTGTTTTGGTATGGTGCTGGCCAAGGATCTGTGACATATTTCTGTGGTGTATATGGATGCAGAGGCTTTTGACATCAGATTGGGGGTGACCAGCAAGTTCCTTCTTTTCCAGTTACTGCACGTGAACTCTGACATGTCTGTGTACCAGTTGACAGGTCAGTGTCTGTATCTTTCAGTGCTGAATTTAATTTCACAGCACCATATTTTGAGCTATAAGTATACATTAATGCATATCAATAAACAAAGAAATTATGAACAGTTAGAAAGAAATATATGTTGTATTAAAGTTTGCAGTTGTATGTTACATAATTTTTCTTCTTTTGGCAGTCCTGCAGTCATGTTTGTGAAAGGAAAGCTGTCGGGGGTTTTGAAGGACGTCAGGTCTTGTGGTCACCTGCCATTGTGTGTGTCTTAATTGTGAACCATGCATCAGGAGTGCCTGTGTTAAGGTGTGTTACTTTAGGTACTGCTCACTGTTTGCTGAGATAGATCCAGCATTCAAGTTGAACACAGGGATCTTGCGTTTGATGTATTGAACAGGGCTGAGCTTCAACTGAACTGGGCCCTTGTTAGTTTGATTAGATTACCGTTCTGACAAAACCGCAGGTAATGGCAATAGGGTAGAATTCATTGTTAAAAAGTTAGGTGAGTTGGAGTCTTGCTAGGTTATCTTGATTTATCACCAAATGCTGCATTCTGTGAGTTAAATATCTGTTATCCATGTTGCAGTAGCTTTTACATATAGTGCACTTCTAAGATAAAAGTAATAGTTTTATTTTAGTGTAGCATTATGTGAAGAAGAAAGTACCTGTTACATGGTTATAGTCAAGTCAATCGACATAATTGTTTGAACCCCTGTGGGCAAGCATTTGACAAGAGGCTTTGTAGAACACAAAGTCCCAGTGGGAATTGAACACCAGCATTCAAAGCCTCTGCCATCCCTTAATCTGTCAGTGCTATAATGGTTCCATCAGTGTCATCAGCCTTATTATTATTATTATTATTATATTTCATGAACTTACGTGCATAGGAAGTAACTTACTGGCTATGACTTTATTTTTCCCATGTCCCCCTCTGTTTTACTCTGACACAGACTGTACACTATATATCCTTCAGTTAAATCACTTCTGTAATGTGTACAGTAATTAAAAGAAAAATTTGTATCCAATATTCTAGTGATTGTTTCTATATAAATATGTGTGATTTTGGCACAACTCCTGAACCAGTGATGTTTCAAGATTGGGGATTCTCAAATTGGTGTTCATGAAGGTGCCTTTCTTCTAGGACCTGATGCGATTTCTATCATTAAATAGTTATGGACATTTTGGAGCAGCTTGCTCCCTCAAACAACAGTAACTGTTTGCCAGGTAACACAGCATTTTGTCTCAGAAGATGCAAATCTTCAAGTGATATTTTGTCATCATCTACCATATATCATACAACACATTTTTTACTGAAGAGACACCAAGGCCATGCATTTTCTTGCTGTGACTCTTCTGTGCCACACTGCAAGCTTCACTTCCCCTCACACAGTTGAGCACATAATTTTCCTCTTTCTATCCCAGATAGTATATTGTAAAGGGCATGGGTATTTGTCATTTCATATTGTGTAGTCTGCAGTAGATTGTTAGTACCCACACATGCTCCGTGCCTGATACTGTGTCGGTGAAATTGTGATGAACCGTACATTACCTGAAAGAAAAATGCCCTGGTACAAGTTGCAGAGAGACGTAAGATACATCATACAGTATTTGAAACAGATTGAGAGGAAATGATTATTAACGGTATCCAGCAAGGTTGCCAGTGAAAATGGTTGTCCATTATGCTGTGATGGTGCAGCCCCCAGTTGATATACAGGGTGTCCCAGGAGGAAAGGACCTAACTTCGGGAGAGTGTTCCTTAGGTCAAACTATAACGATATAACCCAAAACACCTATATCCAAAATTCAATGGTTATGG
>Ga0136643_10016606_pt1 | contig 11067 bp, 6 predicted proteins | sample TergutLab28metaG_FD_96883 | JGI IMG/M metagenome (GOLD analysis project Ga0136643, IMG submission 96883) | Labiotermes labralis P1 segment gut microbial communities from Petit-Saut dam, French Guiana - Lab288 P1 (version 3) (version 3) | ecosystem: Host-associated > Arthropoda: Insects >... | reverse complement strand
CGGAGCTTTTGCCTTTACACAGACAGCCTATTTGCTCAAATTGGTGACTCCAACGACAAATGCTCTTCCTCGTTGAAGGTTGAATGTTGAAACGAAGACGAAACGCACGCTGCACAGCAGTCGCCGACTCAGTTTTAGTGAACTCACGAACGCAAAAAATATTGTGCTGCATAGTAGCCATTCTGTTCTCAACTGACGCTACTGCACAACTGTGCGTTAGACGAACACTCTAGCGGTGGTGTTTGAAAAAATAGGATCTCCTCTTTCAAATGTTGTGTGGATCATTCACATACCGTGTATAGTTCAGGAAATATAAACGTACGAAATTGAGTCCATCCTTTTGAATCATGCTGTATTTTAAGATGCCTTGTTTCCCGCTTGTGTCTGGTTTCATTTCCCTAACCACCCATAACAATGTAACAGCTGAGATCTCAACTACACTGAAAATAAATATTTTAATGAAATATTAAATAAATATTTTCAAGCAGCTCAAGCTGTTAGAGACTTTTCAACAGCAGATACTATGAAGTATCATGAATGTAGACTCGTGCCCAGGAGACGATTTCTGTTTCCATTCTGTCGCAGTCATTCTCACAAATTATGACAGGGTAGGTGACACTGACTGCAGACAATATACTGCCATTATAAGGCAGCTCAGAAATACCTATGCTTCACTCGATAAATAGGCTCAAACCTCACGGACTATAATGAATAACAGTAGAACAATGGAAGGTTGCTAACGACAGGTGAAATTTCAACGGAGTTTATCCTAATCCCAATAGGAGAAGTTTATTTACACAGTCACAAGCATGAGAAGTAATATTTACTCCAGTGAGGATCAGGAGACGTTACCGAATATGAGGGAGTCGGTTATCTACGCCTAAATAAAAGCAAGCAAGCTCCCTAAAGATTCCAAATTGTTTACAGGAAAGGGAGAAAGAGTCTTCTACTTGCGCGGCCCCTAGAATGGATAGCCTACGTTTCCTTCAAGCTGTTACCGTCAACATATTTATGGATATCGATTAATTTAACATTAAACTGATTTCGATATTTTTCATAACACTAAACCCTTCAAACGCGGGATAAAAATGCATAAAATTGGGCTTTGAAGGGAATATAACATGTAAGGGATGTTGGTATAAATAGATAACTGGTCAATATTAAAGTATGTCTTAAAGAGGAAGGGTGAGAGGATCAGGCTGTTTCCTTTTGGTTTGGGACAGGGACATTGCCGGGCCCTTGTTAACGCATTAATGGAAGTTTGACATCAAAGGAGTGGGACATTCTTGACTTTATGAGAGACTATTAGATTCTCAAGAAGGGTTCTTCTCCGTGAAGTTAGATGGCTATCGCTTGGAACGTTTGAGAACCGGCACTCGTCTCTTCTTCTACAGTTGTCAATTATCACTGGCCTGTCAGAATTTAGAACTATGAATCATTTAAACATTATAATTTCTGGGTGCAGAGGTAATGGCCAAGCACAAAACCTGCAGCCACACAGGCGGTATGCAACAGAAAAACTAGGTCATGATTCCACGCTCAAAATGGTATTGAAATTCGCGATTTCGGTGCTGGCAGGCCCAGGTCCAAAAAGACATCACATCCCCTTTGCGATCATCGCTATTAATATTTATTAATTTAAAGTGTATTTAATGACGTTGATAGTTATACAAAATATACAGTTTATCTTAGTAATTAACCAACTTGATGCACAAAATTTTTGTTTTACAATAAGTTTATTTCATACCTCTACATGTTTCGAGCACTATGTGCTCATCATCAGGAGGTCAAAATTGTATTATACAGCCTCTGGTATCATCACACCTAAAGGTGGCCGTCCCGTTCACAGGTTGATAGAGGACTCAAGTTGGTTAATTACTAAGATAAATATACTGATATGCACGGTCAGCAAAACATAAAAAAATATACAGTGTAGAATTTTGATTCATAAGTACTGCATTGAAAAAAAATGTGGAGGAATGTGGGTGTAATGTAATTTAAGGTAATATACTTGTACTTATTGGTAAGGATGAGGAAAACCACAAAAAGCCTCAGACTCCTGACAGAGACTCGAATTGGTCTATTCACGGACACGAATACGAAGCTTTATCGAGAGTTTCGCTGTTCTGGGATTGGAAACAGCTTCACTAGGTAATCGGATCTCTAAATTTCGAGGCAAAGTAGTTCCGAGGATAATTTTACCTTTAAATATGAGGATATCACTTTGCCTCGAAACGTCCGACATTCTGAACCTTGAAGACGAGGACTGTACCTTAATTCGAAAGGTCAGGAATCTGTTACCCAGTGCAGCAGCACCACGTCACAGGAGAAAGATATCCGCAGCTACACCGCTGTGAAAACCTCAAAACTCACAAAGGGCCTATCCGCTAATGTCAAATAGCACGGCGCATTTGAATATTAAACGCGACGTTAACTTTCGCCCTTCTCAGAGATGAATTCTACCTTACTGACCATAGAGCAGATATTCGGCATTTAGTGCTCCATAATGTAGATGTTCCTTGCACAGTGCATACATGAAGTGGCCGATATTTCTTCTGTGTCCGAATATACCATCTCCGAAACCACCGAACTAATTTTGATGTTTTGCTGACGGTGCATCTCAGTATATTTATCTTAGTAATTAACCAACTTGATGCACAAGATTTTTGTTTTACAATAAGTTTATTTCATGCCTCTACATGTTTCGAGCACCATGTGCTCATCATCAGGCGATCAAAATTGCATTATACAGCCTCTGGTATTATCACACCTATATGTGTGATGATACCAGAGGCTGTATAATGCAATTTTGACCTCCTGATGAAGAGCACATGGTCCTCGAAGCATGTAGAGGCATAGAGGCATGAAATAAACTTATTGTAAAACAACAATTTTGTGCATCAAGTTGGTTAATTACTAAGATAAATGCACTGAACTGATATCGACTGGATTTAGTATTGTGTGCAGCGAAAGCAATTTTTAACCGTGTTGTTCTTACGTTACAAGAAACTGAAATCGAACTTTACTGATTTTGCTAAATAAGGTTGGAAAGTGTGTGGTTTTATAAATTTTATTTCGAACACTCTTCTGCAGGAAGAGATTATGAAAAAGGCGAAACATTTACATAAGAAGCGACTTCATATCAATGCCTAAGAAACAGATTTATATAAGATTATCAAAAACACGTTCTGAAAACATCGTATGTTTAGCCAGTTGAATAGACATTAATCTGCACTCCCTTTTAAAATGCCCAGTACAAAAGCAGTTACTTTCCAGTTATGTCCCCCTTGAGTTCAGTCATGTGCACAATAACCACGGAATTTATCAGTCAGAACAGGCGGTATCCAGTCGAGGCTGTAAATGGGCATCACTCTGCTGCGAGTCTAGAGCATTACTTTTATTCAAAGCCCTTCAGTACCTCAATCTAACGCTGATGTTGAGACTGCGTGGAGTTATTCCACTTCACTTCGCCATTTGCCCTCTAGGCGTGTACAGAAACAAAACTGTAGCCTTTACTAGTATGGCCAGCGTTGTACAAGTTACATTTTGAGAAAAATGTAATACCGTACCGGCCACGGACAGTAGTTCGCTTCTCGGACAGGCTTAGTAGAATGAGATTACCAACTGGGAAATGTGACGCTGATACCAACATACCTGGTACCAAAGGCAGTGTATCTGTTCGGTCTGGAAGTCGCTGAATTTACTGCGCTGTACGTGGCCGTACGTACAGAAACTCAGACCGCATTATGAAATAAAATGTCCTTCGCGTTAAATGTGCTGTCCTGAGCGACACTGACTTAATCAATCCACCGAACCCAAAATTCAGAACGTGTCGCCTATAAATCGTATCTTGTAAGATTCTCCTGAACGTGAGCGAAACATTTCTAATTTTGATACCGGAAGAGTGAATGTGTGATTTGAGTGTGAGTAGTTGTTCAGTAAAAAACTGGGTTGAATGTCTAATCTGGTGGAGTACACACGTAATGTAACGCAGACCGGGTGTACACGTGATTGGAGTCTGCGTGTTCGTTGCGTGAAATTTTGTAAGTAGAAAGTGTTGCAGCGTCCAGTCAACACGTAATTCGAGCGTCGTACACACACAGTCAACGTCCGATAGAGCGCCACTGTTTGTCCATGGCAGTTTGTAGTGGTATTTGGAATGTGGCAGTAAATAAACGTTAAGTGTAAAAGGGAATTTCTGTTCATAGAATTATCCGGGAGCTCAGTTAGGGTGGCGCTGTAACGGGTCGGACTGTGTTTACATGAAAATGGCCTACAGCCCTGTTAGATGTATGAACATATTTTAGATTTTATTTTCTTTGACACGTGTACTTATAATTTTTTTCGTGGTTGTAAACGCGAGAATGTGCATAGGAATTGTAATTGGCCGTCGACACACAAGTGCAGCAAATTAGCCCAAATTACCGTAAGCGAATTTGTTTTGTTATAAACACTCATAGCGTAGCAACGTGAAAGTGACCATCTCAGAACAAGGCAGACAACGTACGTATAAACGCAACATAGAGGCGCGTTTGCATAACCACTGTTGCCGTGGAAAAGCAACAAGTATTACATATTCTGAGTGTGTGTTTGTAGCCTGATTTATCCGGCATGCAAGGCAAATGAGTCGCAATATTTTGTCACTTGTGGCCTTTCTGACCATACCATATTTTTCCACATTATCTCCTAAACAGCACGATTTTCTACAAAAAAATTATTGAACATAAAATGTGTGTTTTGTTCTGTAGAGCTGTTATCTGTAACAATGAAAATAGAAATAAAGGTAAAGTAAGTCAAAACACAACTAGTTTTATTGAATGTTAATGAAACGACATATTTCGGCTTACTCGGCCATCATCAGGTTTGCAAAGTTCTAAGAGACTAACTATTGTTTGTGTGTGGTGGATGTTGAGATCTCATCATCTGGCCTAAAAATCGTATGAGATCTCAACATCCACCACACACAAACAATAGTTAGTCTCTTAGAACTTTGCAAACCTGATGATGGCTGAGTAAGCCGAAATATGTCGTTTCATTAACATCGAATAAAACTAGTTGTGTTTTGACTTACTTTACCTTTATTTCTATTTTCATTGTTACATACACAACGGGGATGCCTCAACTACGTATCTGCAACAATTATCATTCTAAAATGAATAACGCGAGATATTATCATAAATGTACACAGGTCTTCACTTAGAGTACCAGTTATTCTTGTCGGAGTTTAACCTAACTGGAATTTTCTCGAGAGGTTTTAGAAAAATAATCAAATATAAAACTGCATAAGTAACCGTCTAGTGGGATACGCGATATTACGTGCATCCAAACGGGCAGAAGGACCGACGGACAGACATGGCGAAGTTTTTCGCAATTTTGTTAACGCGCCTAAAAATCATGCGTGAAGAACTGAAAGTAAGTTAATTTGATGTTCCAAATATTACATTCTGCATCACTTGCAAGTTTCTTCAACCGATCTCAGCTTCGCCCTTGAATATTCCCTGGGAAAGCTTAGTCATATCGGCTCTAAGCTTATAGTATTATACTCAGGATGGATGACAGCAGTAGGTGTTATTTTGAACTTTTATTAACAAATTACATGGAGAAGAGATTTTTTTTAAGGTTCTGGTAGTCATTTAGCTAAACAAAATTTTCACTTGTTTTAAGAGAAAAAAAATGGTTATATGTCTTTCAATAGGATTTTCCAGTTGAACCTTTTCCAGACATATATCAACGTGATCCGCATTTTCACAGCCTGTTTCATTAAGGTCCAATTTGAGCGTTGCGGAACGGCGGTTACGACTCTGCTTTGGTTGTTCATTTCTCGGCCCAGGAACTTGCTACACCGATTGGAGACATTCGTTTTCTTACTTGTTCCATTTACGTGAAAATCCGTATAGTGTCTCAAATTAGGCTACTATCGGTTCTTTTGGCAGCCTTCCCAATTCCTTATTCACTAACATTCTACTGTTCCAAGCTTTATTGTTGGAAACACCGACATAGTGCTAAGTAAATGCATGAATAAAAAACAATTGAATATTTTTCCCACAAGACCCTTTCCTTTCAGGATTTTTCTAATCAAAATTAACACACGCAGCACCAACACAACGCTTTTCTTCTGACACAGGTTACCAATGCCAGTCTGCCTAACAGAGTGACTGTGGGTTATGAGAATTTATTCATCCAGCCACTGTGCTTCATAATTCAAAGTAACGAGTGTCTAAATTTAAAAAAGAAATCTAAAATTACATGGAAAGTAAATAATTCGGCAGTTTAAGATAAATGAAGTCTTAGTTCTTTCACAGTACTTGCGTGTATGCAGAAATATATATTCCTCCACGTTACATGCAAAATGTTTGTCACAGTTTTGTTCAGGGTGACGTCAACAACAGATATAAAATTCACTGAAGCGAAAGGGTCATGAAAAGATATTTATAAAATTAAAACTCACTGTTGAATTAGTATAAGTATACCAAGTATGGTTTGAAATAGGAAAACACTGACAACGGAAACAATTTATACAACATGCCTGTAATTTTTACACTTCCTGTTAAAACAAAGAAAATATGAAATACGACCTTCACTATCGCGGTGAATTTATAAATGTATGGTGCTCTGCGTATTGAGATAAAGCCATGTTTAAAAGTTTGGCTTTCGCTATTTAAAACAAATGACATGCCCAGTGCCCGCCCATAACCACGCTGACATTACTTTCAGCAGCTGCCGTCAGACACGTTATGTAAGTTAATGCAATTAAAATCTTTGCACATTTTTCGTATTTACACTGCATGTGGAAGGCACCGTTTCCGGAGCATTTAATGTAGTCAGGATATAAAACAAGAATGAAAGGTGTAGTGAAGGAGCAGTCTAAAACTTACAACTGAGGCACGTAATTTCAGAAAAATTATGAATTTTTTACTTAGGTGTAAGCAAGTAATCCCTTGATTTCGAACTTTCTCCGTGTTCTGAATGTTATATGCCTTCTTCTGGGTAATACCCCGGCGTCTGAATTTTATATGCCAACGTTTCGGAACAGTGTGTCTCTTCCATCTTCATAGGCGGGTAGGTATTCTTCATATCTACCTGCCTATGAAGATGTAACAGTGTTCCAAAACGTCGGCATATAAAATTCAGACGCCAGGGTATTACCCAAAAAAAAGCATACAACAAGCAGTCCCTTGCGAAAAGTTAAAGGAATTAATACACAATGTGGAGATCATATCTGCCTGTCCATCCCTTATTTAATCGCAAAAAATATTCACATAATTCCCTAAAATGTGAGGTGGGAGACTTGTACTAAAGGCTGTTGGGTCAATTTAATGTCAGGTTTATAATGAACCACTATAAATAGCCCATTGGAAAATTGTCCTTTTTTTGGACTTTGCCCATTGTCTAAACATGTATCCCTAACCTTACTCTATACTAATCCTAAAATGTCCCACAATACAAAAACCAGCTCCTATTACATGTCACAAAACCCACAATTTGTAATTTAAGAATAATTTTGTATAGGGCAGCTGCAATTAATAAAGAGCACTTGCAAGTGACAACAAATTTCATGTTCAAGTGTAATTAGTTATGCAAAAATAGACGAAATGTAACCAATTGCATGGAGCGGAATCATTCTTGAGAAGGGACGAGTCCCTCATATAGTCAAGACATCACCGACAGTTTATTAGGTGGGCAAAATAGTAAAGAAAGAAATACGCTTGGAAAATACGCGTATTTCAAGCGTTGGGTTCTTGTTGTGAAATTAAGGAAGAACTGAAATCAGAAGCATATTATGCTTTTAGATTCTTCCCAGCAGTAATTTCAGTCTTATCTTCCAGGTTCAGGATAAATTGGTCAAAAAAAGTGATCAGGGAGCTGCATTACCGACGTGGATAAAGCTGCCGTCCTTAATGGAACTGGAAGACACCCGGGGCTTTCAGAGGCTAGAGCATCAGTAGACTGGCAGGGTAAATACTTTACCTTCTTGCATAGAGAGATAAAAAAATATGCACAGAATTTTTTCACATACATGTACTAACATCTACGTAGGTTGTTAGCCTTATATGCAACTTATTACAGATACTACCTAACTAACTAACTGATTAAATGACAGAATAAATTAAAAGCAGACTTTCTTGAAAGTTGCTATTTTCTCAGCTTCTCAAGAAATTCCCAGCAGTTTATGGAACATGAAGGCTCTTCACCGTTCTCACAAGATCCCGCCACTGTCCCTATCCTGAACCAACACAATCCACTCCACTCTCTCACAACTTTTTTTTAAATTCATTTAAATTTTGTGCTTCTATCTGCGCCTAGGTATTCCTAGTAAGCTCCTACCTTCAAGTTTTCCCAATAAAACCCTCCAGTTCCCACTCTTCTCCCCCACACATGTCGCAGACTCCGCCAATTTCGTTTTCCTTGATTTTTGGTGGGGAGTTTAAATCATGTAGTTTTCCATTATGTAATTTACTTCAATCTCCTGTTTGTTCCAGCAGCTTAGGCCCAAATATCCTTCTCAGCAACGCATTACCGAACACTCTAGGGCTACGTGTTTTTTTCAGTGTCAGAGAGACAATGTCTCAACATTTCCAACAACAGAAAAAATTACGGTTCTGTATATTTTAATCTTTATGTTCTCAGATAGCAGGCGAGAAGGGTAAAGATTCTGGGCTGAAAGGTAGCAGACATTCCCTCAGATTATTCTGGTCTAAATATTTTAATTTTTTTTGCATTTATTTGCTAGCGTTAGTCCGAAATATCTGCTCTTTGCAAAGGATTTACAAACTACATATTTTGTTGTGATGCTTTCCTGTTTTATGCTAACGAGACGTGAACATATACTTACTCTTCTCAGTATTTACTTCTAGACCATACTCCAAACTAGCAACTAAAAAATAAAGTTTCTGTGTTTTTATTTATAACATGTATGTTTTCGACAAATGTGAACCTACTTGCATGAAACCACGGTTTACGCACCTTCCCTTTTCTATGACCTGGAATCTCCGTACCTGAGATTCTGATGCTCTGTCTTATTTTTCCCAATTTATGTATGTCCCCACTATCATCTAACTGCTCCAAAGCTGCAAAACTGCTTAAGACTTCTTCACTAACTTTTACCCTATGAGATTTTTGGGATTGAACTTCTCCGTATCAAACTTCCATGTTTCTCGTTTATTCACTGACAGTTTCTTCCTGACTTTCGCAACCACCAGACAGTGATCAGTATCAAAGTCAGCTCCTCTGACAAATCGCAAGCAAGTAAACTGGAATGCCATCAACTGTCCATGAAGATGCGACCAATATAATTGTGAGTATTCTCGTCAGGCTAAGCCAAATCGTACTTGTCAATGTTTCGATGTGAAAACATTGTGCTCTTGACAGATCTTTCGATGTGGCAAGATCTACTACTCCAACAAAATTTCCATTACTGTTTTCGTGTAAGTTCCCTTTCCAAATTTTCACTTTGAAGTATATATTTTGTCGTAATTTTGCACTGAAATCTCCTACCACGTTCTGTGTTATCAGCCATCGTATTACATCAGTTTCCTTCTTGCATTCGTCTTTAAATTTGTGGCAGCCAAGATTTTGCTTCAGCACTGGAAACAGATGATGTTCCCTCAGCGACGAATCCCCTGACATAATCACTATCGGGTTTGGCTCTTTAAATACGAAATTATACGCCATGTAAACTTACTTTCTAATCGGCTGTCGCATGTGAGGGACTAGAAAGGCGCTTCAGCCACTGTGACTGTGACTGGCTGTAACTGTAAATGTGTTGAGTTTCTCACACAGCTGGTCATCCGTTCATCTGTTCATTTGCACACAGGGGCTGGGGTTGCAACTTTCGTTCTGGACCGAAATCAAGCACAACAGAGCTTTATTGACAAATTTGTGGATATTTAGTCACAATTTTAAATCCTACTAACCTATATGAAATAATAAACGCAGGTTACTACACAAAAGCTTACTGTAACAGTAGCACTGGACTGGACTGTTATGTGATACGTCCTTCATGCATCGTTGTTTTCCTGAATATTTTAACTGATGAAGTTCCTTTTTGAATATATACTGCATACTTTCACCTTCCATCACGAAGAAAAGTAGTGTATACCGTACTCGTTTATTTATGCTCATATAACTATATTGTCAATAGGTCAGTTTATGTAAACGTATTCTTTCTTTTGGGTGATTTCCCGGCGTCTGACCCACCTCGACTGCATTTATGCCTTACATCCAAGACAACGTATGGCCGATTGAGCAGAATGCTGGCTAAACACAGCATCAAAAGTGTCTCTCTACCACCAAGGAAAATCTACATCTACCTTCCACCTGTCAAGGATGCTTTGGGAATAAGAACGCCGGGTGTATACAGAATCCCATGTGAATGTGGCCAGGTTTATATTGGAAAAGCCTGTCGATCTATCCCAGTTAGAATAAAAGAACACATTAGACACATACGACTAGCACAAACAGAAAAACCAGCAGTAGCGGAACACAGCATCAAACAGTACCATATTATTAAACTACAGGTTACAAAACTTCTTTCAGCAAAAGCCGGATACATAGACCGACTCATCAGGGAAGACATTGAACTGGAAGGGAGCCCACACAACATGAATAGAGAAGATGGACTAGTCTTAAGCAAATCTTGGAAACCCCTTCTGCATAGGCTTAAAGAAAGGAGATGACCTCCTGCAACAACATAGACAGATCACCATCATCCCATGGCTCCTCTTCCTCGCTCCAACACGAGGCAGCACTGCAGCCCTCCACTTGGGGCCATTGCTCTCCGAAGCCTATTCTTTTATTCGGACACGCCCCTCCCCGTATCTCCGCTTCCGATTGGCCCAGACTTCTTTCGAGCCAAACTTTACCTGTATACATACCCTAGCAATCTCCTCACAGTTATAGATAATACAGACGCCGCGGAATCACTCAAAAGACAGAACATAATACTTGGAGATATAGTCAAACACAACTGTGTCACACAGGTGCATTTAATGGCTAATTGGACAACTACATGTTTCGGCCCGTACTGGCCATCTTCAGGTCGTCTTAAGAGAACTGGCTTAGGATCTT
>Ga0136643_10016605_pt1 | contig 11069 bp, 9 predicted proteins | sample TergutLab28metaG_FD_96883 | JGI IMG/M metagenome (GOLD analysis project Ga0136643, IMG submission 96883) | Labiotermes labralis P1 segment gut microbial communities from Petit-Saut dam, French Guiana - Lab288 P1 (version 3) (version 3) | ecosystem: Host-associated > Arthropoda: Insects >... | reverse complement strand
TTCGGGTTCCATGAAATGCGGGGAATTTCTTGACTAGCTGCAAACCAGTTAGCTTCTCAAGAAGGACTTTGCACCGTGGAGTAATTAAGTAAGTATAATCATAAAGAGTATTAGCACACTTATGTATACGGTGTGGTATGTTGACAAATATAAAATTACATTTAAATTAGTTATCAATCACTCGACTAATGAAATCTTGTAGCATATTGTAGTTTCCTCGGGCCAACAACTGGGTCTGAGTTTTTCGACACATTCACGAATATTTTTCTCCTCGGAATATTTCCACTATAAAACATTATCCATGAAAATTACTTAGAAAACTAAAATGACAAATTCCATGAGAACCTCTCGCGGCCCGGTATAATTGATGCCAGGGCCCGGTACCGGGCGGCGGCCCGGAGGTTGAGGAACACTGCTGTAGAGAGCTTACAGCTACAATATTGAACTGAAATAAAATACGTACCCTAATCCGTATCTCACAAATGTATTTTTATTTTATTTTTTCAAATGTTGGCAACTAGTTTCGGCCTATTTGCCAACATTTGAAACAATAAAATAAAAATATAGTTGTGACAGACGGAGTGCGTATTTTATTTGTTTAATATTGTACTTTCAACATAACGGGATGTCCTGTACCAAGATTACAGCTAAAATGTTGAGCTGTGTGTACGAAGGACAGAAGTAAATTGTGTACCAAGTCCCCTAATGGACTGAATTTGAACACATAATTTGACAGCGAACATAAGAACTCTGTGTTGCTTCGAGTCACAGAATCTTATGTTGTTTCCTCTCCATATGCGTGGGCCTGCTGAAATAATTGTAGGTGTGGCTAACTATCGCTTCAACTGCTCGATGAAGAAAGATTCCGTGTTTTTCTTTGCCTAGAAAAGAGATGCCCGAAAATATATACTAGTGGATTATCCGGGCGATCAATCCAAGAAGATTGGTTTGGATAAGGCATATGGCACTATGTGGGAGAGGAGAGGGAAATAAATAGTTTTCGTGGCCAAACCTGAGGGAAAGAAACCACTTGGAAGACTTAGGTCTAGGGGATGAGAGGATAATATTAAAAATGGATATTCAAGAAAAAAATGGGCGCGTGGACTGGATTGAACTGGCTAAGGGTAGGGACAGGTTGTGGGCTGTTTGTGGATAAGAGAATTAAAATTCGGGTGCCATAAAAGGAGGAAAATTTCTCGACTAGAATAAGAATTATTATCTTATCATAAAGGACTCTGCTGCAAGCAGTGGAAGTTTAGTCCTGTCATTCTGTCACTATTTCATAACCTCTCTTTGAATGGGCTACAAATGGTTTTTGTATTCAGTAATACGAAGTCGTCCAGATGGTTATTAAAACGCGGATTTAATATTTTCTTTCCATTCGGAAAGCCCTCTTTTCGAATCTCGGTCGTAATCAATTGTCCTGATGTTTTCCCTGATTTCTTCGTATCCTCCCGATGAATAAAAATGCACTACTGTATAAGACCGTGGGCCGTGTAGCTCAGTCGGTATAGCGACTGACTACGGGCTGGACGGTCCGAGGATCGAATCCCGGTGGGGGTGAAATTTTCCGCACCTGTCCAGACCGAATCTGGGCCCCACCCAGCCCCCTGTACAATTGGCACCGTGTCTTTCCCGGGCGCAAAGTGGGGCCGGGACGTGCTGCTGACCACTCACCCCCTTCTAGTGCCGCGGTCATGGAAGAGTAGAGCTATACCTCTACCCACCCTCTGGGCCACACATTGCCTGTAACGGGATCACTCACTTCACTCACTTTTCTAAACAACCAGATGTGTTACGCTTAGAAAACATGGCTCGATATGCTTCACTTCCAATTTCCATACCGACCCTCAAGGCACGATGTTTAACCAAAATAGCAATTCACCTATGTCATTCGTTATGCCGGTATACGCGGAATTTTTTCATGGAAGTGCAGATGGCTCACTTCGGAGCATAACGAGGAAGATAGTGTACAGACAGAGGCAGTAAAAACGGCTTAACTAACATTGGTGTAATGACGCAGCTAGGAGAGGTAATGTTTGCGGCGTATGGAGTAGTCCTTGCAACGAATGGTTTTTGTGTATTACACATTGGCTTGTGTGGGTGTGTGAATTTGTGTTGTAATGGGTTTATGGATATTAACTCTGATTTTTCGTCCTCCAAACACTGTGCTTGCTGGCTTATAAAAAGTTGAAAGTGAAGGGTAGAAACAAACTAAATATTTAGGGTTTATGGTAATCCGCTTACATGTTTTTGAATAATGCGCTAAATCATCCAAAATCTGTACTTAGCACGAAAAATGGATCATTAATATTTAATAGTTACACACAAATATATGTTTTTTTGAAGTTGCTGGGAAAATATTTTGGTGAGAGTTGTTAAAGCAAAGTGCCTCTCGGAGAGCGCGTAACTTCCTTTCGCGTCATTACTGAAGGTTGTAATGGCTTGAGATAAACACGTGGTAATGCCACGCGATGCGCGAAACTGCTTAAATATGCCACATTTCCGGGCAAGATATACGATGTCAAATATGATTGTATGATATATTTGCTAACTGCAGTTGGGTTGACACCCGGTGGCAGTAGTACAGTACACATTTACATACAAAAAATAAACAGAACAACACAATGAAACAGAATACACAGAACAGAACATACATAACAATAAGACTACATAAACCTAACTATAAAAATACATAATTTACAAAATTAAACAGAAGCATACAAAACATACAACCATATGTACAACGATAAAAAATGGAATCAAAAGAATATGAAAGAATGTGATAAAAGAAACAGCCATAAAAGCAGCTAACTTCATATGATGTATATATATATCTTCTTCATATGATCTATATGTTTTCCCATATGATCTATATAACCCTCATTTTGAGATTCTAGGATGGTTGCACAATAAATTGAACTGTTACATGGAAAATGATTCCCCTTTACTGTGTTTTGACTTTATCCCTCGTATGCATCAAAACCCATCAACGAGGATTGCAATTGCAGAGACAATTGATCAAATTCGTCCACATCTAGAAGAAATAACTGGGGATCTTCGACTTGGATTCCGACATAGTATATTCACCATTGACCAAATAAATACCGGGCACTCTCCAAATACCAGAGGGAAAAAATCGGAGTAAAATGGGCACAGTATATGAGCTATCTACAGAAATTCTGTGATTCATTTAGGAGAAAGATTTTGAATATTTTCTTTGTGTGTAATATGACCGCAAATTTGGTTGCGTTAACTTTATATTGCGCATTCCTTATGTCTTGTTTCGTAACTTATATTCTGCTTTGAAGTACCAACTGCCTTGTGTCGCGATTAACGCTGTTAAAGGCAGTTTGTACTTTGTAAGTGACTGGTTACCTTAATTAAAATAGGCTTAAATAAAACCTACAGTAAAGTCCGAATTGGCAAACATTTTTCTGATACACCTTGTCTGAAAAAGGGAGAAGATTATGATCATTTTTCATCTACGGTTGCAATATGCTATTAGGAACGTGTAAGTAAACTAGTGTATGGGTGTGAAACCTGGTCTTTGACATTGCGGGAGGATAGGAAGCTGAGGGTGTTTGAAAAAAAGGTGTTGAGGAGAATATTTGGACATAGGAGGGACGAGGTAACGGGGGAATGGAGGAGACTGCATAACGAGGAGCTAAATGATCTGTGCTCCTCACCAAATATTGTGCGGGTGATAAAATCGAGAAGAAAGAGATGGGCTGGGCATGTGGCGCGTATGGGTGAGGAGAGGAGGGTGTATAGGGTCTTTCTGGGGAAACCAGAGGGAAGGAGACCACTGGGAAGACTAGCCGTAGATGGGTGGATAATATTAGGAATGATCTCCAGGAGGTGGGATGTGGGTATATGGACTGGATTGGGCTGGTTCAGGATAGAGACAGGTGGCGGACGCTTGTGAATGCGGTAATGAACCTTCGGGTTCCGTGAAATGCGGGGAATTTCTTGACTTGGCTTCTCAAGAAGGACTCTGCACCATGGAGTAAGTAAGTAAGTAAGTAAACTAGGGTGGATTGAAATTGGGTGAGAGGCATCAGGTCTGCTCTCAGCTGAGCTTGGTAATATATTCGGCGAGAAAATAAATATTATAAAGGAAAACACGAAAGATTTGTTAGTCCCTATTTACGCTTGTCTAGAAATGAGTGCTGAGAAAACTACGTAAGCATTTGGTTCTTGCTACAGACTGCACCACAAATCAGAACATAAAGACAACCCTTAATCTTTGGCAGATATGGTAATGATTAGATACTTCGCAAGGACACCAAAAGTCAAAATTGCGGTTACTGAGAAACTAACAGTGGATTTAATTCAGGCAATTCCTGCTACTCTTCGGTCCAGAATATTTTGTTCGATATTTCGCTAACTTAGAAACTATTAAAATATAGAGAATCTTGATGTTGCTTTTTGTATGGTTATGACAATTGTCTCTCGCATTGAGGTTGTTTGAACCTGCAAGGAAGGAAGTCACAGTCAGGTATGAAAAATTACATGTTTAATAACTTCACGAATTGTAGTTCTGTCTAGACGGCATTGGGGTAATCACAACGAAGAGGATAAATTTGTCATAGTATGAGGCACACGTAGGGAAGAGGAGAGGTACATATAGGGGTTTTTGGTGGGGAAACCTGAAAGAAAGAAATACCTTGGAAGGCCTAGATGTAGGTAAGAATAATATTAAAATGAATCTTAAAGCAATGAGAGTGCGTAGAATGGAATAACATTTCTCAGGATAGGGACAGTTGGTGGGCTGTTTTAAACACAGTAATGAACATTCGATTTCATAGTGACTAAACTGTGGGCTGAAAGACCTGAGTTGTGGTTCTTACCAATAATGAAGGGAATTTTTCTGTTCTGCAGAAGTCCTAATCGGCCCTGGAGCCAACACAGCGTTCTATCCAACAGACATGGGGACTCGTTTCTCTGGGACCAAACGGCCGCGCTGTGAGAACAATCAGTTTCATTTAGCGTGAAGATAATGAATGAGTAGAGGTCTGCCTCCGATCCCCTATGTGCCATGCACACATGGAAAACTCAGACATTACACACATTAACGTTTATCAGTGCTGAAGAATCTCACACTTCCCATCGAATTTACCACTTATTTTCTGTTTGGACCTACCGCAGATTTCTGTTTCGTATTGTATTTGTGTTCTATTGTGCGGGTGATAAAATCGAGAAGAATGAGATGGGCTGGACATGTGGCGCGTATGGGTGAGGAGAGGGGGGTGTATAGGGTCTTAGTGGGGAAACTGGAGGGAAAGAGACCACTGGGGAGGCCTAGACGTAGATGGGTGGATAATATGAGGATGGATCTCCAGGAGGTGGGATGTGGATATATGGACTGGATTGGGCTGGCCCAGGATAGGGAAAGATGGCGGACGCTTGTGAGTGTGGTAATGAACCTTGGGGTTCCGTGAAATGCGGGGAATTTCTTGACTAGCTTCAAACCAGTTAGCTTCTCAAGAAGGACTCTGGACCATGGAGTGAGTAAGTAAGTAAGTAAGTCAGTAAGTAAGTAATTGTATTTGTTTTGGTTTCGTCTTGTTCCGAAAAAAAACTAAATGCAATTCCGTATTTGTCGTAGTTAGTAATTACGGAACTCCATACAGCATGTTATTAATTATTAACACCTTCAATGGGGTAACTCAAGGTGATACGGGACGCCGAGAAGTTGCTTGTTATGTCTCGTGACGAATACATTTATAGCAGGAAGATGTACGAGTATCTAATCAATGGAAAAGAGCTCATTTTTACCTCAGTATTTATCCTTTGTCAGCGATGAAATATTTACCTTGAACAAGCATACTAATTTCAAAAAATATCAGTCACTTCAGACGTATGCATTTGTGTGTTCATCATATCAGCGTGAATTGGAGGATGTTTTTGCCAGCGATTCCTTGTTTCTCACGAGTTCCCGATACACGGATTGCTTGCATATGTTCAGCGACTCATATCGTTGTCACATTTCCAATTACCTTCAGAGTTCACGACCGGTAGCTTGATAAAAGCATCAGTGGCCCACAATTTAAATAATAACAAAGAATATATTCAATGTTGTGTTTATAGGTTTAGCCAAACTCCCCGCTTTGTATTCTAGGTTTCCCTGCTTTCATTGCGGGTATAGGGACCGGCTATATTCGCTGGACATTATCGTAATTTTCCTCAGTCCTTTCAGAAATATAATCTGGTATACCTTAAATACAGCACGACCGATTTCTCCCGCATTCTTTCCGGACTGTCACTGACATTCGTCATGTCACTGACATTCGTCCTGTCATTTGGCTATTTTACAGTCATGTAGCTGTCAGTACAGAAACTGAAGTACGAATTTACCGGAAACCGTAACAGCAATAAGCAGCTGAGTATTAATTTTGTTGCCATTCAACCAGACAGTGCTGTTTATCAAGGTTATTTCATTCTTGAGTTTGAAGGTAATTACTGTGGTTAATTGGGAGGGATGTGAATAGGAACGGCCGTGATAAGATTGAAATTATTATCCGCTACTTGCCTGAAAGAATTGCAAGGAACTGCGGACATTGGGCTCGGTGTTACAGGTGTTCCGTCTGAGATTCCATGTTGATATATACACATATATATATATATATGCTACATGGGATTTAGAGGTGTTACGACGGAGTTTGTGGGCCCGGTAGCTCAGTTGGTATAGCGACTGACTACGGGCTGGACGGTCCGGTATCGAATCCCGGCGGGGACGAGATTTTCCGCCCATCCAGACCGGCCCTGGGGCCCACCCAGCCTCCTGTAAAATGGGTATTGGGTCTTTCCCGGGGGTAAAGTGCGGTCGGGGCGTGCTGCTGACCACTGACCCCCTTCTAGTGCCGCGGTCATGGAAGAGTAGAGCTATACCTCTACCCACCCTCTGGGCCACACCGGGCCTGTAACGGGAAAACATTTCCTTTTTTACGACGGAGTTTAGTAATGTGTGAAATGTGTGTCGTCATGGTGTTGGACTAGACACAGCACGAAGTTACGTAATTGTTATCCAAGCCATAATTACAAACAATGAGTTATCGGTCCAACTTGAAATTCAAATCGCTGGAATAAGATTAACGGTCATATTTCTTATTCTTTTGTTTTCGTTATTTGTCGACCTTCAGTCGCATCGCAAAATTGTTGTACGACATGTTCTGGGAAGAAGAAATCGCAGAGGCCAAGTCATCGTTGACTTTTGTGAAAGAAGTGAAATTGTTATCGGCAACACATGGTTTGATAAGCCCAAGAGAAGATCTTACACCTGGAAAGAACCAGAGATCAAAGCCGACATCAGCCGGATTACTATACTCGGAAGTGCAGAGTACAACCAACAAGATGCAAACTTTTCACAACTTATTTTTTTCACAATTTATTTCTGTAAGACGCCCTACATGTTTCAGACGGTTTTTCCGTCCATCATCAGGAGCTCAAAACTGCACATACAGCATCAGGTATTTGTCAGACCGATACTGCTACTTGCTGCTAGCCTGGCCAGGTTAGCAGCAGGTAGCAGTATCGGTCTGACAAATGTACAGCGTCTTACAAAAATAAATAAACCGTGAAACATTGCATCTTGTTGGTTTGACTCTGCGAATATATTAGCGATGCACGGACCTATGAATGTTAAGTACTTGAAAGCGTCGATTCAGAAACAATATGAAAGACGTGTAGACAATGTACGAAGGAAAATTTATTAGCAACATTTACGTTGATCAGTACGTCAAATTAAGACTGGACCAAGGGGAGAGTATAAGTGTCAAGACTGGAAGACGATTTAGACAAGGATGCTGGTTATGACTGATTCTATTCGACGTCTTCAGCGAATGTTCACCAAGGAAGCTTCAGAAGGGTCTGGAGACTTCAGAATAGTAGGAAGAGTAATTCGCACCGTGACTTCTGCAAATGACCTGCGCTGCTAGAAAAGAAAGAAGCGGTGCTACAGGGCATGATTGAAAGACGTAACTGAAATTTAAAGATGCTGTGGAATGCAAATGAACGTGTCAAAAACTAAAGTAATTAGAATCTCAAAGCAGTCAATAACAATACGCATTATGACACATCACAAACAACTGAAGAATGTGGTATATTTGAACTATGTGGCCAGCATAAGAATGATGTAAGTTGTACACGTGAAATTAAATCCAGTATAAATCCAGCAATAGAGTACCCAACGAAAAGAAGGTAACGGTCTTACAGTATTCCCTATGCAGTTCCGATGCAACAGTATATAGGTAAAGGTAAAGCAGTCCCGTTACAGGCCTTGAGTGGCCCAGAGGGTTCCAGGAAGTTAAGGTTCCCAGATTTCATGACAACGCCACAGGATGGTGGTAAGGTTGTCAGCCTTAAGCACCGGCCGTCTTTACCCCAGGAAATGCTCCTGGTACTCATTTCTGTTAGAGGCTGAGTCGACCCCAGGGCCATAGTGCAATCGGAAGGATTTCATGTCAATGAAAAATTCCAATGACACCATCTGAGATCGAAGCAGCGACCTTCCGATTTGTAGCACAGCACCTTAATCACTGTGCTACCGCGGTCCCATGCAACAGTATATATTGTACAATATTCTCAAACTGACAGCAGTCTCGATTCAACACTAGACTATCGATCCAAAAATGGAGAACCGGTAGTACAATATCTCGATCCAACAATATAATATCGATCATAAAATATTGTTTCGAAGCGGAAGTTTCAAGTAAGCAGTAGCAGATCTCAGCGTTCCACGCTTGGACGTTAGATCACCCTACTATTTGCTTAATAATGTTTAAGGTCAAATGGGACACCCGTTCATGGACTTCATTTTACGAGGGACCGTGATTTATGGCCTAAGTTGGTTAGGACCTGGGCACATTTGTTTATGTCTGATTTTGTCTCGCACTTCGATGGTCTTTTAACAATTCACACTGTCAGTTTTCTGGCCTTAGTGATACTGACCACAACCATCGATATTCACTGCGTTGAGATGATTCGGTTCAATAACGCAATTCAGTGAATTACGAGACGAAGATGTGGAAAACCACAAAGAGCCACCCCTTGTAACCCCTCCAGCCGGAGAACGGTGTAGTGGCGGTAATTGGTCATGCGATCCCCGGTACAGCAAAGCATTTCCCTCCCACCGAACCATTATCGTGGTCACTCCCGTAGTTGATGAAACAAGATATCGCCAGGAACCTATTGTTCATCGGGACCCATCTGTTTAGACAGAGCGACGTGGTACAGTCGTCTCAAACATTATTGAGTTATCAGAGTAAATGGGTCGCTGCCTATGATGAGTGATGGAAGAACTGTTGTGAAATGAAATGCTAGAGACACTCTGCCATGTACGTAGGTGTGAGCTGGAACATTGATGTGGGATTTTGTATCGATATCGTATAGTATTATGCCGATATATGGTAGAATTGTTTCTTTATTTAAGATTCCTTAAATTTACTCAGACATGAATAATAAAGCTTTGTTTATCCCGTCCCTCGGTTACGTGTCGGTTGCTATCAGCCGTCATGATGGCGAGTCACTGTTTGTGGGAGGTGTGGGAGGAGCAAGTCAAGCGTTCCTTGCTACATACAGTGTACAGTGTAATTCCAATAGATTTTTTTTTTCCAATTTTGTCCTCTTCTATAAAGTTTATATACAAAAAAAGATGCTGTAGTATGCAACATGATAAAGACTTTTATTTCTATTACGCGTTGTGTAATTTTTAAACTCCTATTATCCTTCCTTTCCCTTATCCATCGCTCCTTCTGTCCCTACCTCTGACCGTTAATCGAAGTTTTACTATAATTATCACTTAGGTCCTAGCGGTTAATTTATACGATTACCACCAGTTTCTAATTACGTTTCGTAACGAGGCCAGTTTTTACGGCGAGGAGTTGTTAACACCTCGCCCAACTCCCAAGCTGGAGGACTCCCCCTTGTCGGCTGTCCGCAACTGCTTATTGAATATATTAGCAGCCACCCTCGATATTGGAGGTTGTTCCTCCATCCGCAACCTGAGGACGCGCCATGCCCTGGTGACAGGAACCCGCTTATCATGGACCAGTTTCTAACACTCATAATTTATACTTTCTGCCCATAGAGTGTATTTATGTGTGTTGTATGGATCTGAGAAAGAACAGCGATTGTTTTCCCTTTACATCATTAAATGATCGGTTTTTATAACCGAGGAGTAATAACTTTACTACCCGTTACAATTTGCATCTTTAAATGCAATTCAGGTCAACCGTATCTTATAAAACTTAAATCCAGTTCCAAAAAATTACTGCTATTATTTGCACAATACAGATGTCATCTTTATTTATACGAGCCGAGACATTTTGGCCGGTGTAGTGGTTTAGGCCACGGGTCGTAGGACCGAAGAATCGTGCATAGTTTCCAGGCAGGCTCAAGAAACTTTGTTCTTTGCCGTAAGTCTAGGACGTTTCTGGGATTCTTGTAATCTTCATAGACAGTACCGTATAAAGCGGGGCGTTTTCCTTGGCAAGTCGGCTGCAGCTTGAAGCTAACCATTCACATCAACCGAATATTGATTTTAAGAATGCGTGGAGTTTTACCTCCGCATCATGATGCTTTTATGGCACTCATGGAGACTTCATCTATGCCATTATCAATATTAGATTCTTTTTCCCTGAGAATAACAAAAGCCTCTACCGAAATGGATGGATTTTCGTTTTCTTCACTACTTTACAATAAACAAGTTTAATGCTAGTTTGTTACCTTAAAGGGCGATGTATGGATATCCAGTAATTTCATCGTATATCATATGGAATCGACTTACCGATGGTACTGAACAGCCTTTCTGTCTTCGTATTTGTCATGTCGTTAATCACGCTCTTGATGATAAGCATACCACTCGGTCTGCGTCACTTAAGGATCAAATCATCACTTCTAAATTGGATAATTTCCATCCCGTTGTGTGTACGTAAACAATGAAGTATTTAAACCGTCTTTACACAACAATTTATTAACAGTTTCAAATTGTTATTACAACTATTCAACTAAGCAACACGTTTCGGCCTTACTCGGCCATCATCAGGCTCAAAATACAGTGATGTTAG
>Ga0136643_10016603_pt1 | contig 11070 bp, 4 predicted proteins | sample TergutLab28metaG_FD_96883 | JGI IMG/M metagenome (GOLD analysis project Ga0136643, IMG submission 96883) | Labiotermes labralis P1 segment gut microbial communities from Petit-Saut dam, French Guiana - Lab288 P1 (version 3) (version 3) | ecosystem: Host-associated > Arthropoda: Insects >... | reverse complement strand
CTTCCTACTTGACGCCATCATTGCAACAGACTGCAGCTTCAATCGAAATCCAGACCCGAAAACAGCGGTGAAGGAACAAACAGTCTGTTGATATATGAGGGTGATGTTGTACACCATTTCAAAGCTACATAGCTCAGGTATGTGACGATAGCAATAACATTTGTTTCCTGTTTCATTTCACTGTTAGAGGGACGCATAAAACCGTCTGTGAAATTAGGGACTGCAAAAAGAAATCCCAAACTTCGAGAGAGGAGAAAAAAATGAAGAAATAATTTCTAGTAACTGTCTCCCACACCATAAGAGAGCCAGCTCCTTCACGAACAAGCACAAAGCAACCTGCTTACATTTGCTGCCTATGTTGTCGAGATATAGACGAATGAGTGAGAGTGTGCACCATGACATGCAGTGCTCGGCACTCCACGACTGCAAAAAGAAAACCGAAAATTCGAGAGCAGAGAAAAAAATGAAGAAATAATTTCTAGCAACTGTCTCCGACACCTTAAGAGAGCCAGCTCCTTCACGAACAAGCACGAAGCAGCCCAGTTACATTTGCTCCCTATGTTGTCGAGATATAGACGAATGAGTGAGAGCGTGCACCACGACGAGCAGTGCTCGTCATTCCACGACAGGTGATGTTTTCGCTATGATGACCAGTGCTCGTCACTCCACACTGAAGGGTTAAGCAACCTGCAAAATAAAATAACTTTGTATTGTACAGGTTATTTGCAGTTTACATCATTTACTTCTGTGTATAATAAATGCAGTCTTGGTGCTCATAACTTTCATAAATTATGAAAAATATAATATCTCACAAAAGCCAAATTTTCTACAAACTTCTGTTAGTTTGGATAGGCCTTTATTCTTTACAGGTCCCCAGTTTTAGGTTAGAATAAACCTTCTGGTAGCAGTCTGAACTTCACTGGCATCATTACCAACAAGCCACCTGACTAATGATAGAACATGAATTGTAATACTGCTAATACAGAGTCCACCATTGTATATAGTCTTGAGTCATTGTTACCCTCACATCCTACTGATGTGTTCCTTTGATCTACGCTGATGTTGTCCTGTTACCTTCAGTTTGTTATGTGGCTGATTTTCTAAGTGCTTCTCTGTCTATAATTCCGAATTTCTGAGTATGTTGTTTGTCCTTCCCCATTCATACCAAATGTATAGCCCATTTCAGCTCTTGATTTTTCTACCCTGCTGTCAGTATATAACATCCTGAATTTCTCACTTATTTCATTCCCTGTAAGTCCAGGTATTTATAAGATTTTTTTTTAGACACTTATGATTTATGTTCAAAATTGATAATTACACATGTAGAAAAGTAACATGTAACAGATTTAACATCATACTGGCTATTACAGAGTAGCAATGTATTTTAGGACTGCCTCCAAATTACTGTTCATATGAATCAAGAAATTGAAAATTGTATGTTATTTTCAAATGTGTTCAAAGTGACTAGTGGCATGGTGAATACAAATTCACATACCTTATAGATGTTCTTGCAGAAGGTCACAGCATTGCTTTTTAATGTATGGGTGGACTTGCTAATCCAGAAAAAGCCACTTGCGATGGCAGTTTACTGCACCTACCACACTATTCCAGACAGTCACAATGCATTATCATCAAATAATTTCAGTAGTATGTGGACAGTGTGTTGCAGAGATTGGTAATCTTTATGGCCAGTATAGTATTACAAAATATACTAACACACATGTAATGCAGTAGTAGGTGTATGTCCATGTACTTATAGTATGTTGGAAACCAGCATGGCATAGAGACTAGGCTACTGGATAGACATCCAAAGAATCACAGTTTGATTCCCAGCATGGGCAAGAGATTTATTTTTCTCCAAACTATCCAGCCCTGCTCAGGGACCCACTCACTCCGATGGTGTTCTGAAGTTGAGTTTGAGTGGAACTGTACCTCATCTCATCCATGTGCCTTAGTGGCATGCATGGGAACAACTTTACCATCACCTTTTATATTTGTGTATGTTAAAACTGTATTTAAATAGTGTGTCTAATGTATGATGTCATAAATATAAATTATAAAAAACTGGATTGTCCAGGATTATGCCAGTTGAGTAATTGCAATATTGTGTGGGAAGTACTATATTTGTTAAAATTATTTTGACACTGATATAGCAGGATATCTTGTGGAGCAGAAATGGAGGTAACAAGGCTTATATATAGTGTGTGTGTTTGAGTAGATTAGGAATGTTGATTTTTGTGTGGGATGAATAATGAGGTAATGTGTGGTGTCTGGTACTGCAGTTGAAGTAGACAGTTCCCATAAAGTAAGGGACACACTTTTTCAAGTAACTGCTATGTACGATGTTTATAAAATTCCAGTAAATATTTCTTTAAGTGTCTGCACTACCACATTGTGTTCAGGTGCTTGGCGGTTTCTTTGGACATCATCAGTTTTGTAAAGGGATATGTTAGATGCATATCATTATGGTGTGTTAGTGTAAGTGACAATATGGGAGGAAGCTTGTTTGTATTGTAAGCTCTTTATTATAGGCCATGTTGAACAGGAATGGAAAACTTAAGCTGCTATATATAACACCTGAAAAGCTGGCAAAAAGTAAGAATTTCATGACAAAGGTGCAGAAGATGTATGGACTTGGCCGTCTGTCTCTGATAGCTATCGATGAAGTCCATTGTTGTTCCCAGTGGGGTCATGATTTTCGCCCAGGTTTGTAATTTGTAAAGTTTGTTTGTGCATTTCTGAAAGGTTTACATTTAAGAACTGTCCTGAATCTTATATTCTGTTCTAAATTTTCACCACTGAGATATTTGAAATGCATATTTCTCAAATTTTAAGGAGGTAATCAAAATTTAAGCTGTCACTTTCACTCCATGGAACTGAGTGGTTTAGAAGCTGACAGTCAGTGGAGCTGATCATGAAATTTTCTGCACATTTTGGGATCTTGAGTTTATTTATCATGTTAGCAAGAGTCTGTTACTGGACGCTGTCCTAAGCCAGATGAAACCATTGCACAGTCAATTTCCATAAGCGTCATTTTAATATTAGCCACCCATTTGTATGTACATTTACAGAGAAATTACCAGCATAACTGTTATTGTTGTGGAGACCTTGTGCATGCAATTAAATTGCCTCATCATCCATTTTCCATTATTACCTTACCTAGCGATATAATTTGGCTGTTTAGCATGCTGTACTTAATATCAGATTTTGAAGGTGTACAGGTACTAGACATTTTGGGCCCTGCTGTTCAAATCTCTTTATTTTATTGACTGTGACTTTCAGTTCATTTTAAAATGCAGACACTGCAGAGTGAGAAACTTATATACATTATGTTGCATTGAACATTTTCAGGGTTTAATTTTTAATAGGCCTGTAAACCAGGTATTTATGAATCTGTATGCAATGTTGTGTGGTGTAACCTTACTGTAACAAATGTGTGTATATATTGTGAAAATGCTTGTTGTAACAATGACTCATAATAGATGAAAATTATGAAATATGTAATTCAAGGCCCTCAAAATTTCTGTTTATATCTGTTACAGAACAAGTTTTAAAAAGCATAATGTTAATATGACAGTATTTACTTCCTAAGTGCTTGTCACAGGTATGTGAAGGTAAATAAATAATTTGATCTCAATGTTTGAGCATTTTCTCAAGTGACAAGTTCAGAGATGCTCTCACACCCACATAAATTCCTGTACTTGCAAATTACCACTTACTAGGAGTTGTCTTTACCAATGAAGTCACACACATGCAGGGGTGCATATTCTCTCTCTTTCTGTCACACACACACACACACATATTCACTGCATGCCCACAATGACAGGAGTTAAAGTTGAAGTGGTTAACTTTACACTGCTAGCCTCGGTACATCACATGGTCACTGAATTAATGAAGAGTACTACAAATTTAAACCCCCTCCATCTTGGGCTGTAGTTGGAAACTAAACCGTCGTAGGGAAGGGATAAGAAGAATGGTTGGATGAATAGCAAATGAATCAGAATGTGGTGTTACATCTTCCCTGCCCAACCCTTCTTCATATAAACATAAATTTACCATTAAACCTACTTGGATTGTAAGCTCTCAAAGAGTTTTTGTGGTGAAAGGGCTGAGATTCCACTTTCAGGAGATGGAGAAGTTCTTACGAATGGGATGATCTTAGTATTCTGCCATTTTGCAGAACTGCAAACAAGTTGGAAAGTCAATGTGCACCAAGCCCTTGTTTTACACCCTAATTGTGTTCCTGAAAAAGTGGACATAAATAACAAATGATATCCCCATAAGGGGTTAGCATAATAGAACACAGCTAGCCAAAGGGTGGTAAACCAGAAATGGGAGGGAACAAACTGAGAAGTGGTGTAAGTTGACAAGGGGCATTAAAGCAAATAGGCATGAAACAAGGGCCGGGTGTATTTGCAGACCTCTTAATTTATCTGTTGTAGTCTACTAAAAGCATAAAGTTATCTACTAAATATGTGGACTGAAAGAATTCAGCTAGACTTCTGATATACTGCTGAAATTTATCTTTATCATGTTTATTGTGTCCCTTACAGACTACAAGTTCCTTGGTATACTGAAAGGAATGTTTCCTGATGTCCCCATCCTGGGACTTACTGCTACATCCACTTCCAAAATCACAATAGATGTTCAGAAAATGTTGTGCATCCAGGGCTGCCTGGTATTGAAAGCGTCCTTCAATAGACCAAACCTCTACTATGAGGTATGGAATGTTCATAGAAATGAATAAGCAACCAGATTTGAAGACTGATTTATGGTTATAGCTGTATGTATTGTACACCTTATGACTTACTTTCTCTTTCTGTCTCCTAAACCTGTTTCAAAAGGAACATTGGGTATGTTAAATAATGTTAATAAACTGCTAATCACAGTCCAGAGAATTGCTATGAAAGGTTGTAAGTGCTGTTGTTAGCAGAGAATGTTCACATTATATACGTGAAGTTACACTGAAGACGTCTGAATGAGCAGTTTGTTACTGCAACATGTGATGCATCTGATCACTTTAACAGTACATGGTGTTATATGTGTGTCATTGTCAAAAGTAGACACATGGACAGTTGTTGTCATGCTACAGTATTAAATGACATGTATTTTAGCTTTAAATTGATGTTATTATAAGAGTATTTCTGGTAAACTGCATGCAGTTTAGTTGTGCTGGCTGGTGATATTATGTATAAACTGAAGATATCAGTAGCTTATATTTGTTCTGTCCATGTTGTGTCACCAGTGGGGAGCCAACAGACAGGAAGGCCAAGAATAAGTTGCCTGAATGATGTGTGTAATGATATGGTGCTGATGAATGTAAAAAATTAGAAGGAACTGGCACTGAATAGGAAAGTTTGGAATGACCTGGTTGAGAAAGCCAAAACCCATAAAGGGTTGTGAAGTTAATGGAACAAGTATATCATATGAAAATCAGTAGTCTTATTTTTAACCAGTGCAGTACACCATATGCATTAACACATGGTCTTTGTTCTCCTGAAGTTGGGCATGATGATGCCTGAAACATGTTGAGACAGAAGTTGATAGTAAACATCTGATTGTTGCATCTTGTTGGTTTTCTCTCTCTTCACAGTAATCTTATGTTTCATAAATTTTTTATTTGTATTGCAAAAGGTTTCTGAAACTTGCAGAACTACAAATCTAATACCCAAAATTACATCAGTGGTGTCAAGGTTCATTCTACTAGATATGTCACCAGTATCACTGTTGCAACTATCTGTATTTATCAGTTGTTTTACTCTTAGGTCAACCACAGCTTTGTTCTTTTGTCCCTCCCTCCCTCCAGGCATTAAGGGGAGAATGTTTTGTAATTATTTTTGCAAAAATGGAAGGAAATTAATTACTTGGTCACACTACCTTGTGCACAAAATGTAAGTATCATTACGTGGCAAGTTATAATGCTGTTTCACTTATTTTGGTATATTTCAGTGACAATGTTTTTTACTTTGAAATAGGTCAGAAATTGACTACAAAATCCTTTTGGATATCAAAATACAGTACTTAAATTACATATATACCTGTGTTTTTATAATCTTGGTATTGAAACATTTAAAAATGTGTTATAGACACATCTTAGAAATAAACATTTATTCGCAGGTCCGAACAAAGGCATCATCTCAGGAAGAATGTCTCCAAGAACTAGAAGAGTTGTTGAAGACACGTTACAGTGGTCAGTCTGGAATCATATACACGACATCTATAAAAGACTGTGAACAGCTGATGCATGGACTTAGAAACAGACAACTTCAAGTAGGCTGTTATCATTCTAACCTTGATGCAAAATTGCGAAGTAAAGTGCATACCAAATGGCTCAGTGGTAGATATCAGGTAGGGTCATATTATTGCCATATGTTCCCTTCATGCTTTTGTCATGTTTTATATGAGAGATGGCATGAATGGATTATGAGTCCTAGTGGAGATTTTGTCCCTGATTGGTAACATATAATATGAATACAGTATTATATGAATTTTATGATGATAGCAAAATTGAATATATTGACGTATGTACTAGTTTCTTTCTTCCACAGGCTGTGGTTGCTACTATTGCATTTGGTTTGGGCATTGACAAACCCGATGTTCGATTTGTGATTCATCATTCCTTGTCCAAATCAATGGAAAACTTTTATCAGGTAATTCGAAATGATTAACAAGCTGTACATGATCAGTGTCTACACAGCAATAATTTCTTGTTATAAACCTAGGAATACATAAATTAATAATGCCAGTATGTATCAGTTTTACAACTGTATTTGTCCTGATGCTGGTAAAGGTTATCACTGCATGAAGAATAGCCAGATCCTTACTTGTTACAGAGACAGCTGATAAAACTCTTTTGAACATATTGTAAAACAAATTTGGCCTTAAGGAGCCTGTATGACTGTATAATTAAATAATATGGCAGAAGCCAATCATATGAAAGATGAGTATGAAGATGTAGCATGAGTAAAGAAGGAAGTAATATTCTCCCTAGAACATGCTCTGAGGACACACAGGGGGATTAGAGATATGACTGTACTGTTTCTTGAACCTTGGTGCTAGATGGGGTGATCAGTCAACCCCTTGCCCTGGCCACTTTTCCACTAGGAAAGAGCCCCAGTATCCATTGTACAGGAGGCTGGCTGGGCCTCAGGGCTGGTCTGGATAGTTGAGGAAATTCTCAATACTCCACTGGGGTTTGAAACCTGGACCTTCCATAATGAGTCTCTATACCAAAGATGCTCCCCCAGCCACCTAGCACATGAGTTCTAATTTAATTTGAAGTCATTTTAAACACATACCAAGGTAAGTAAAAGTAAGTTGATGCGAAGTACAACCAGATTTGATTTTTGTAATATGTCATGCATAGTTGTGTTTCTTCTTAACTGCAGGAAAGTGGGCGTGCAGGTCGAGACAATAAGCGTGCTGAATGCATCCTGATGTATCGCCTATCTGATGTGTTCAAACTTAGTCCTATGGTGTTCACCCAGCAAACTGGCCTACAAAATTTATACAGCACTGTTGAATACTGTTTGGATGCTTATAGGTATGTTGAGTTTTGCTGTGCATAGTACACTAGGGATACACAAATTTCACAAAAATCTAGGAGCTACCTTAAAATTCTAAGTGTTAGAAAGGCGACATGAAGCAAGTTCCATACTGACAATTCACAAATATTAAGCACCACCATAGAAAATTAACTCACCCAGGACACCTGGCACCTGGAATTTGTGCACACCTGTAGCACACTGTATGTAGTTTATGAAAGGTCTGGTACAGTTTGTTCTGTATCGTTTATGTGCTTCAATTCAACTATAGTATTTAACACTTCTGTATCATTTATTTGTGTATTTATTTGTTCTTTGTTCAACAGCATTTTTAACAGCTGAGATCATATAGTGTGACAAGATAGGATAGTAGGTGCGTAGTGAATTGGACTGAATGTAGAAGGAAGCAGTAATGTCTGAATTTGAGTTGTTATTATTATGGCTTCTCTGTGAGTGGGCCTAGCTGAGGAGAGCTATGAAAATCCTCAGTCATGATAACTGGTCTGTAGCTGAGATTTGTGTTTGTATTTCTGTAATGTCTGTATGTTGATTTTCCTTGTACTGATATTTAACCTTGTCTTTATTTCTCCAAAAATTGTGTTGTTAACACAGTTCATTAGTATGGCACATGTAGTGCTGGTGTGAAATAATAACAGGGTCGTTTGCAACTCAATCCATTTGGGGGATGTAAAGTAAATCAGGAAAGCAATAGAAATTAAGTGTTAAGGCCCTACTCTATATGCTTGGATGTGCACTTGGTGATAAAAGAAGACCATAAAACAGTATTACAAACAGGAGAAACAAAATTTTTCAGAGCAGTAACTGGATGCAAATTATCTAATAGTATAATAATGCTGACATTAAACGCAAATAAAAGCTAGAAGTTTAAAGGAATTGGAGGAAAAACAGAGAAATGGAACACCCATATAGGGCATATGGAGAAAGAGTTAAAGGAATCAGCAATTAAATATGAGCCTCCTTATAAGAAGAGGATGGGGATGACCTGGAAAAAGATCGGTGGGATTAATTGGAGATGCAGCAGGTTACTTGGTACATACAATAAGTGAAGAAGAAGGATTTGGTTGAGCATTATTGCTCAATTCTTGCTGCTCTGAGTTGTTCCAGATACCAGAAAGACACATTCCAGCAAAGTGTAAACTGTTACAGAACTTTCACTCACATTGTATTTTTCATGCTGTGTTTATTTATCCATTAATTTCATTGCAGATGCAGACGTGCTATCATAGCGTCACATTTTGATGAAGCATGGGAAAATCAAGACTGTAATGCAATGTGTGATCACTGCAGCAAACCAAAGGAAAGAAAGGAGATGGTCATTACGTCATTCTGTCAAGTGTTGTATCAGTTAATATCAAATGCTGCCAGAAATGATAAAAAATTGACAGGTAATATGGAGAATGTATTCTTCTTACTGAAAGAGTGATCTTAATAGTATTGCATATATAATTTTGAAGTGTATTAATCTTTGTTAATATAATTAATTTTTTAAAACTGTGTGCTGTTGTATCATTTATTTGTGGTGATACCCTTATTGTGTGCTTGGTCTGATGTTCTTGGAATGATAGATACATTCCATGGAGCCTAGTAAGTAGGATGGAGAAAACTCACACTGTTGTACTTCACATTCAAAAAATATACAGCACTTGTACAGTTTCATAATATAGTTCATGTAGAAAGCACATTACAGAAGGCCTGATCTCATGCATAATTACACTATTAATAAAGCCCTCTTGGTTTTTCAGCATGTTTGCAAATAACTAAAAATAAAGTCCATTCAAAATTATATTAGCCGATAAATATACCAGGGAAACTGGTTTTCGTTACAATACAATACAATACAATATCCTTAATTTTACAAATTTATCTTGTAGTATGTGAATTTAAAATTCATGTAACTTGTGGTTGCAGTTTGTATCCTTTCTGTGTGTATCTTAATACTTCATTGGAACGTTGTGTGTTTTGTGTAAAATTTATTTCTTCCCTCTTTCTTGTCTGTGTTTCTACTTAATGTGGCAGAAAGGTTCTTAAACACTATGCCCTGGAGGAATAAGGAAGGCAAGTAATATATTTCATATAATATTTTGTGACATTTCTCAAATTCGTATGATTTCTTTGAGAGCCTGATGCAATTTTTGGGCATTGTGGTTGCATTCTTTGTAATTTTGTCATGGTTTCTGCATTTGATGAAGTTTCTTTAAGCCTTTGTTTATTTATTTTCTTGAACTCTTCTCATGTCTACAGTTTTGTCCTGGCTTATTTTGAAACTTTTCTTTTAGGTGTGTTTGCAAAATTGCAAAAGGCGACTCTTAGCTTTGTCACATCTGTCCATCTGTTCTCTCTCTCTCTCTCTCTTTCTCAATGCAGGGAACAGCACAGATCCCACTGGATGGATTTTCATTAAATTTGCCACATTGGGATTTTTAAAAAATCTGTTGAGAACATTCCATATTTGATTAAAATCTGACAAGAATAGCAGGCACTCTGCATGAAAACCTATGTACATTTATTATAATGTCTTTCTGAATTCTTCTTAAAATGAGAAATGTTTCAGACAAAAGTTGTAGAGAAAAATCACATTTTGTGTTCAGTAGTACATTTTTTCCCCTGAAAATTATGCCATTTATGAGGTAATGTGAAAAATATGGTAGAGCCATACAGGCCACAGATGTAAATAGAATATGGTGCATAAAAGATATGATTTGCATGCAGGATAGCTAAGGCCGTAACAATTATATGAACACACCCCAATGTTGCATTATATGTCCATTGCCTGTTTTGTTTAACTTTTGTTCCATTTCTTAATTTTGTTTTTCCTACTTTTTCACTTATCCTTCTACATTAGAGGCTTATTTGGATACCATACTGATGTTTGTACCAGTTTTCATGTTTTTATAATCATAAATTTGTGTGGTGTTTCTAATTGTTTTAATTCTGTGTGAGTTCAGCACAGAAGTTGCTTGATGCATGGTATGGGAAGGGAGTTGGAACCTTTCGTGTCAAATCTGTCGCAGTACCTAAATTCTCACGAGAGAAGGGAGAGGCTATTCTTGCCCATCTCCTAATCAATGGATACTTGCAAGAAGACTTCCATTTCACACCATACACTACCATCAGTTACCTGAAGAGAGGTAGGAATACAGATATATCTTGCTTCTATTTTTTCAGTTTCAGTGTTTGAAATGCTTGAAGTTGACACTTATGTTGGGATGTATACCATCTTACAAATTATTTTTTGTAATGTTTCTGATAGTTCATATTATGGTCTTATGGTTCGTGACACTGTGTAGTGAACATGAGTCCTATTTTGCTATGTTTCTGTCAGATGCAACACTCATCATCATCATCATCATCATATCCTGTTATCCCTTTAGGGACATAGGGCGTCAACAAAACGTCGCCGTCTAATCCTGTTTCTAGCCAACTGTTTAACTTCATTCCAACTCTTTCCTTCTCTTAGTGCCTCGTTATGGACTGATCTCCTCCACGTCTGTTTAGGTCTCCCTCT
>Ga0136643_10016594_pt1 | contig 11072 bp, 2 predicted proteins | sample TergutLab28metaG_FD_96883 | JGI IMG/M metagenome (GOLD analysis project Ga0136643, IMG submission 96883) | Labiotermes labralis P1 segment gut microbial communities from Petit-Saut dam, French Guiana - Lab288 P1 (version 3) (version 3) | ecosystem: Host-associated > Arthropoda: Insects >... | reverse complement strand
TAATAAGTGCGCTTGTTTCCAATTCAGCAATAGGAAGTTCACGAGCATAAGGTATTGAACCTTCCACCGCACCCGTTGTAATTATTGCACCCTCAGGCACATGTTCTGCAAAGAATACAGGATGGTCGAATCCACTAATACGCCATCCTTCGGTGGCTGTAAAGATTACAGTAACTGGAACATCTGCGCGTACAAATTGACCAGAGGTTAGAGGCTGCTGGTTTGAGGTGTCGTAATTTAAATAAGCAGCAAAACTACCACCTGCCGATGGATTAGCTTCGATAATTACCCTGTATTCCCATACAGCTACTGCTCGTACGCTATGGGTGGTGGGCATGTTGAAGGATGTGCTTATTCCATAATGAGATAAGCCTGTAACTGTAATTGGTTGGCTTGTATCGGCATTGTAAAAACGCCACTCCACAAAACGCATATTATCGTTGTTTTGCGCGCGTTGTATTGTTGGGGTTGGAGTTGTTGCCGCAACTCTTTGCATTACATGTGGATTTAGCCTGCCGGCGTATCTATGGTTGTACACATATAGGTTAACTGGGGTGTAACGGGCAATAACTGTGGAGTTAGGAGCTGTTATCAATGTGTTTTCTGTAAATATTGAGCCGTCATACTGCCATTCCCAATGAGTAAACCTGTAACCCGCAAGGGTTGGGTTATCTGGCATCATTTGGCCTTGTATTGGGGTTGATACAAAGCTTTCGTTATAGCGTACGGGGTTAACTACGATTTCATTTGTATTATTGCCGATGCTGCCGCCATCCAAATTGAAGGTTATCTGAGAGTTCCATTGTGCGACAAATGTTCTGTTGGTGGTAATAATTGTTGTTGGGGTCAGCTGTTCACGTATGCCAAATTCATTTTCATACAGGTCAAGCCAGTATCCGGCATCTGCCCAGCCTGGACGAGTAGCAGCAATGTTGGGGAATCTACCGCCGATTTCTTCGCCTTCGCCAACTCTGGTTATAGGGATTATAGCTTCTATAACTTGTCCTGGGTTTGTGCCTTGTACTTGGCCGCCAAGGGGGTCTAGTACAAGCCTTATACCCCAGCGAGCGGTAAGAACTCTGGCTGTTGGTATTTCCCATGCTGCGGTATACGGGCCTGTTCCGCCTGCGCCATAGTTAAACCATCCCATGAAAGTGTAGCCAGCCCAAATCGGGTTCGGTGGCATATCTATGCCAAGCCCAGAACCTACAGGTGGAAGCGAACGCTCCAAGTCTTCGGGTTGAATGCTGCTCATTGGTGCTATGCCTGAGCTAAATACTACACCCGGTGACCACATTGCATAAAGAGTTACAGGCCGGGTTACAACTGTATCGGCATGGAACCATTCTCCGCTGCCGTTTCTTGCTGTGTTAAAACCAATAAGCGCACGTTCCGCATGGCCGAAACCAAGTACGGGCCAATGTCCGGGGCGTGGGAACTCACGCGGTGCAGTATTATTGGGTGCGCCGTGGTTAGAGTTTGCCGCAATGCTATTTGGATGATTGTGGTGGTTAAGAAAGCTGTGACCATACATAATTGGCATCGTATGCACTACATCTGGACCCAGTCCAAAGAATGAAAAATTGTTGTTAAACGTTATATGCGGTGCCCATTGTGCGTGTACAGTCAAATTGCCACTAACAAGGTTTGGGCTAGTAGGAACATTAACACCCCGCCCCGAACCTACAAAATGGTAACGCGCACCATATGTGTCTGGGGTTGTACTTGGAGCAGAATTCCAGCCCATAAAAGTATGGTTTGCACGAGTTGCTAATGTATGATATTCGCCGTGGGAACCGTTCCAAAAGATATTGAGGTTGCCCATGTTGTTCATGAGAGAATGCATAAATGAGAATGAACCACTTGTAGTTTGAGCAGCCAAAGCCGGCACTTGACGCGTTGGTACAGCATGCTGTGCATTACCACTGCGCGCAGCAACAGGAATACTTGTGCCGCCGTTTGTCATAAATGTTACTGTAACATAAGGTATCCAACGAGCGAAAAGAGTTTCTGATGTATAGAAACGAGAAGTTTGATCAAATAGTGGATTTCCGCTTATTCTTTGAATCGGTTGCACAGGTACTCCGGGAGCTACCGGTGGGTTTGCGCCTCCACCGGGGCTCCAGCCTGTAAGCAAAACACTGGCCGACGCTGTAGGCTGGCTTCGGTTAGGTATCATTTCTTGCGTTTGTATACCATTTGACGGATTTATTGTACCGCCATTAGGTGCAGGAACAATACCATGAGTTGTTCCATAGCGATACCAACCCGCAAATATAAAACCGGGCCGGACAGGGTTAGTTGGCATACTTATGCCAGGTGTTGACAGAAAGCTACCGCCAGTATTGACTTCATAAATATGAGACGCGGTATCGAAATCTGGCAATATGCCGCCATTTGCATTAAGTGTAACTGTAAGTGCTGCCGTGGGCACCCAGTGCGCCCAAACTGTTCTGCTGCTATTGCCTACTGCCATTGAGCCTTCGAAACGAGTGTTGGGCGGAGCGGTGGTACCTGGTGTTCTATTTGCTGCCGCCTGAGTAGTATACCAACCATAAAAAGTAAAACCTGGCCTTGAAGGGTTTGACGGCATTCCTGCCACTTGGCCGTGTGTATTAAACGCGTTGCTGTTGATATTTTGGGTTGCCAGAGCTACATAACGTGTACCGTAAACTTGTTGGCGATATGTGAAGGAATTACCACCGAGAGAACTGGATATATGTGTGTTCCAAAAAGCACCATTGCCGTTTAGGTTAAAACTTACTTGTATCATCCATCTTGCGTAAACTGTCGTATTATTGTCTACAACTGCACGCGCGTGACGCCATGGATAGTTGCCGCTACTACCAGTACCTCTATGAGCAAAGCGGGTAGCAGGAGTAAAATTGGTTGGACTTGTGTACCAGCCAAGAACTGTTCTGTTTGCTAAATGAGCTTCCGGTGCGGTATCAGGCCACATAATCCCAACGTTTTGTGCAAGGGACGCGTGGATACTGGTGCCGCTTATTGCACGACGTAAATTGCTATGCCCATCTGCAACGTCAATAGCACCGCCATTGGGGTTGAATATAACTTCACGTATCGGTAGTGTAGACCAACGTGCGTGTGCAATTGTATTTTGAGTGATTGGAGTTGTTGCCGTTAGTATGTTTCCATGAGTAGTGTTTGGCTCGCCCAAGACGTCGTACCAGCCCATGAATGTATGGCTAGGAGGTGCCGCCGGTGAATTAGGCCAAATTTGGAACGGAGCGTGCGCCGCAACATAGCTTCCTGCAGGGACTATACGCGTCTGGAAATGCGCAGGGTTGCTTGGATCGCCTGGTATGCCGGGTAAGCCGCCAAGGAGTGCACAGGAAAACTCTATTGTATGGCCCCAAATTGCAAAGACGTTATAGTTTGTAATATTGGCAGGAATTTCTGTTTCGGCCGTAAACCATTGGCCGCTGCCGTCTGCCATTGTGTTCCACATGAAGAATACAAGGCTTGGATTTGGTGGGTGTGGCGCCAAAGGCATACTTACTACTCTGTTGTTTGCGCCAATTACACGAGATAACTCAAGTGCACTCACCGGTGCGCCGCCGTTAGGGTTAAAGTGAACAAGACGCTGACTATCTGAGCCATCCATATTCTCTTGATCATAGGTGGATTCGTTATATTCATTTTCTTCTGGGTATTTAGGAACAAGTGTGACGTCCTCTTCTTTTTGCTCATTATCGCGGTCAGGTGATTCGGTTTCTTCACCTACACCAGGCTCGTTGCCCTTCGAATCAGTTGATACATTGTCTTCCGGTATGATTTCATCCGATATCACTTCTTCTTGCAAAACTTCATCCGACATAATTTCCTGCTGCTCTTGCTCGACGAAGATGGTCTCCATCAATCCAGCGTATAATGTCATCGGTGCTTCTAGCAACATGGACACAATTACGAGCCCTACTAAAAGCATTTTTATAAAGCCTACGGCTTTCCTTTTCGTGCTTAATACGTTTGTTTTCATAATTGATACCCCCCTTGGGTGATGTTTGATATAGTTAGTGGCCTTAAACGCCCTATTTTAAATGTTGTTACATCCCAAGTTTTATAATGGTGCTATAAGGCAAATACATATGCAAATATACGCACTTGACTTATATCACCATAGCGGTCTACCCGGTTTACTCATACCGGATAGACCGCTTGATGATTTAGTTAAATTAGTTTGTTACACGCGTCCAAATTTCTACTCCGTCATCCATGATGAACCAGTGGCTGTTTGTCGCTTCTAATATATAGAAGTAGTGCCACGCAGTTATATCTGCCGCGTCTGGGAAGATAAATACGTTTGTTACGTTTGCAATGCTTTCTGCGGTTGTATCGCCGCGGCCAAGAGCCCTTGCAAGTGTTGCTGCCGCTTCTGCTCTGGTGATGTTATGAAGTGGTCTAAACGTTCCGCTTGCGTCACCATGCATCATACCTGATACAAATGCTGTGTATACATAGTCCACTGCCCAATCGCTTACAAGTGCCGCGTCGGTGTAATGTAAGCCACCATTTGTCGAAACTATTCCTGTTCTTGACAACATTGCAGCAAACTCCTGACGGGTTATCGGCTGATTTGGTCTAAATGTGCCGCCAGGGAAGCCTTGAAGCATTCCGTGGGTATAGGCTATTGCGAGATACTCTGCATACCATGCGTTTGGACTTATGTCGCTAAACCTGACAAGTGCACCTGCCGAAACTGGAAGTGGGGCTATTCCGAAATCTTCCATGGTACGCACCAATATTGTTGCAGCCTCTGCACGAGTTATTGAATGGTTAGGACGGAAGTTGCCTCTATCGTCACCAATCATAAAGCGTGGGTGGAATTGCTCTACCGGAGGTTCTACCACAGGGTCGATTTCTTCGATGACGTCGGGCGGTGTTATTGGGTCGGTAATTGATGGTTGTTCTTGCTGTGGTGGTTGTGGGGTTGGTTGAGTTGGGGCCGGTACTGCACCGCCGCCACCGCCGCCGGTTGGTGGTTGTGATACAAGTGTCCATTGTGCTACGAAGATTGTATTTGATGTAATTGGACCAACTGCTGGATTCCAGCCGCTAAATGTGAAGCCTGTGCGGGTTGGGTTTGCAGGTGCTGTCGGTGTACCACCGGGTTGTATCGTACCACTGCTGAATGTTGTATTTGCTACATTGCAGCGGAATTGGAATGTTACGCCTGCGGAAATCGGATTCCATATGGCAGTGAATGTTGTAGTGGTTGTGATTGGGCCTACAATCGGACTCCAGCCACCGAAAATATAGCCTGCACGGGTTACACCTGTTGGAGCTGTTGGAGCTGTACCGGATGCTACTGTGCCGGTTACGTTCGATACGCCTGACACATTCCAGTTGAAGGTGTAGCTTACCATTACTATTGGATCCCAAACTGCATTGAATGTTGTGTTAGCTGTTATTGGGCCTACTACAGGAAGCCATCCGCCAAAGGTGTAGCCCGAGCGGGTTACGCCTGTTGGTCCTACAGGAGCTGTACCGGATTGCACCGTGCCTGATACATTTGCCGTGCCTGCAACGTTCCAATTGAAAGTGTAGCTTACATAGCTCGGAAGTATCGGGTTCCAAATTGTGTTAAATGTTGTGGCTGTTGTTATTGGATATGGATTTACACTCCAACCGCCAAAAGTGAAGCCGGGGTGAGTTGGAAGCGACAGCAAGAATTCCGGTATATCACCAAATGTCACTTCACCTACTTGAAGTTCGGTACCACTCACGGTACAGAAGAAAGTGTAAGGTACTTCTTCAAGATTCCAAATTGCATTAAATGTTGTGGCTGTTGTTATTGGGCCAATAACCGGTAACCAGCCACCGAAGGTGTAGCCTGTACGGGTCGGTACTGTTATCGGTGCTGTTGGTGCGGTGTTGTATCTTACAGAACCGGTTACGTTAGCCTCTCCTGCATAATTCCAGTTGAAGACATAGCTCACATATATCGGGTTCCATATTGCGTTGAATGTTGTATTGGTTGTGATCGAGCTAACCATGGGACTCCATCCACCAAAGGTGTAACCTACGCGCGTTACGCCTGTTGGAGCAATAGGAGTTGTGCCGGATTGTACTGTACCTGTTACATTTGACACACCTGAAGCATTCCAGTTGAAAGTGTAGCTCACGTACACAGGTGGAATCGGGTTCCAGATTGCGTTAAATGTTGTATTTACTGTTATTGGGCCAACTACAGGTGACCAGCCGCCGAAGGTGTAGCCTGCACGGGTTACGCCTGTTGGTGGTGTTGGTTCGTGACCTATTGAATGAGGACCACCTGGTACATTTGGTACGCCTACTACGTTCCAGTTAAAGGTGTAGTTTACTAAACCCACATCAATCGGGTTCCAAATTGCGTTAAATGTTGTATCGGTTGTGATTGCACCAACTACAGGACTCCAGCCACCGAAGGTGTAATCTACACGGCTTGGCGCTGTCGGCGCTGTTGGAGCAGTGTTGTATCTTACCGAACCGCTCACATTAGACTCACCTACGTAATTCCAGTTGAAGGTGTAGTTCACATAAATTGGATTCCAAACTGCGGTGAATGTTGCCGCTGCTGTTATTGGGCCAACTACAGGTGACCAGTTGCCGAAGGTGTAGCCCGGACGGGTTACGCCTGTTGGAGCAATAGGGGCTGTACCAGATTGCACTGTACCGGTTACATTTGGTACGCCCGCAACATTCCAGTTGAAAGTGTAGCTTACATATACCGGTGGAATTGCATTCCATATTGCGTTGAATGTTGTGTTCACTGTTATCGGGCCAACTACAGGTGACCAGCCGCCGAAGGTGTAACCTACACGAATTACGCCTGTCGGTGCTGTTGGAGTGCCACCAATTGCTACATTGCCAGGTACATTTGATACGCCTACAACGTTCCAGTTAAAGGTGTAACTTACTGAACCCACAATAACCGGATTCCAAATTGCGTTAAATGTTGTATTGGTTGTGATTGGACCAACTGCAGGTGACCAGCCGCCAAAGGTGTAACCTACACGGTTTGGTGCTATCGGTGCTGTTGGTGCGGTGTTGTATCTTACCGAACCGCTTACATTAGTCTCTCCTGCATAATTCCAATTGAAGGTGTAGCCTACATAAATCGGATTCCAAGTTGCGTTGAATGTTGTGTTGACTATTATTGAGGCCACAGGAGGGTTCCACCCGCCAAAAATGTAACCTGGACGGGTTACGCCTGTTGGGGCTGTTGGCTCATAGCCTATTGGCTGAGGGCCGCCTGTTACATTTGGTACTCCTGCAACGTTCCAGTTAAAGGTGTAGCTTACTGTCCCCGCATCAACCGGATTCCAAATTGCGTTAAATGTTGTCGCTGTGGTAATTGCACCAACCGTAGGCGACCAGCCACCAAAGGTGTAATCTACACGACTTGGTTCTGTCGGTGCTGTTGGCGCGGTATTGTATCTTACCGAACCGGACACGTTAGCCTCACCCGCATAGTTCCAATTGAAAGTGTAGCTCACGTATATCGGATTCCAGATTGCGTTAAACGTTGCTGTTGCTGTTATTGGCCCAACAACAGGTGACCAACCACCGAAAGTGTAGCCGAGACGGGTCACGCCTGTTGGAGCTATTGGTGCGGTATTGTATGGCACTGTACCGGTTACGTTTGCAACTCCTGAAACATTCCAATTGAAAGTGTAACTTACCATTATCGGGTTCCAGATTGCGTTAAATGTTGTGTTTACTGTTATTGCACCAACTATAGGTGACCATCCACCAAAAATGTAACCCGGGCGAATTACGCCTGTTGGCGCTGTTGGCATGTTACCTATTGGCACAAAGCCTGTGACATTAGTAACACCCGCAACGTTCCAGTTGAACGTATAGCTTACAAAGTTTTCAACTACCGGGTTCCAGATTGCGTTAAATGTTGTAGCTGTGGTGATTGCACCAACTACAGGTGACCATCCACCGAAGGTGTAGCCTACACGGGTTACACTTGTTGGTGCTGTTGGTGCGGTATTGTATGGCACTGTACCGGTTACGTTTGCAACTCCTGAAACATTCCAATTGAAGGTGTAACTTACCATTATCGGGTTCCAGATTGCGTTAAATGTTGTGTTTGCTATTATTGGACCAACTTCAGGTGACCAACCGCCAAAAATGTAACCTACACGGGTCACGCCTGTCGGTGCTATTGGAGCTGCACCTACCAACACTGTACCCGATACATTTGGCACTCCAGCAACGTTCCAGTTAAAGGTATAGCTTACAAACACTGGTTGAACTGCATTCCAAATTGCATTGAATGTTGTATCTATTGTTATTGGACCAACTACAGGTGACCAGCCGCCAAAGATATAACCTTGACGGGTTACGCCTGTTGGGGCTATTGGAATTGTGTTGTATCTTACCTGCCCGGTTACATTTGTCACACTTGCTGTATTCCAGTTAAATGTGTAGTTTACATAAACCGGGTTCCAGATTGCGTTAAATGTTTCGGTTGCCGTTATTGGGCCAACTATAGAATCCCATCCACCAAAAGTATAGCCCGGGCGGGTTACGCCTGTTGGGGCTGTTGGGGCTGTGTTGTATCGTACCTGTCCGGTTACATCTGATACTCCCAAAACATTCCAGTTGAAGGTGTAGTCAACATAAATCGGATCCCAGATTGCGTCGAATGTTGTATTGGTTGTTATTGGACTAACTAAAGGTAACCAGCCGCCGAATTCGTAGCCTGGGCGGGTTACACCTGTTGGAGCTGTTGGTTCATAGCCTATTGGCTGAGGACCACCCGTTACATTTGGTACGCCTACAACATTCCAATTGAAGGTGTAATTTACTGAACCCACAACTATCGGATTCCAGATTGCGTTAAATGTTGTATCGGTTGTGATTGCTCCAACCACAGGTGACCAGCCATCAAAGGTGTAGTTTGCGCGGTTTGGTGCTGTCGGTGCTGTTGGTGCGGTGTTGTACCTTACCGAACCGGATACGTTAGCCTCACCTACATAGTTCCAGTTGAATGTGTAATCCACATATATCGGAGTCCAGATTGCACTGAATGTTGTGTTTGCTGTTATCGAGCCAACCAGAGGTGACCAACCACCAAAGGTATAACCTGTGCGGGTTACGCCCGTTGGAGCTATTGGCGTGCCGCCTGTTGGTACGAAACCTGTTACATTGGGCACACCTACAGCATTCCAGTTAAATGTGTAGCTTACAGTTACCACAGCTTCTGGGTTCCAGATTGCGTTAAACGTTGTAGCAGTTGTTATTGGGCCAACTTCAGGAGACCATCCGCCGAAGGTGTAGTTCAGACGAGTTACACCTGTTGGGGCTATTGGAGCTGTGTTATATGGTACTGTGCCAGTTACGTTTGGTACTCCTGCGTTCCAATTAAATGTGAAGCTTACACTTTCTTGCGTCCATATTGCAGTAAATGTTGTAGTTGCTGTAATTGGACCAACACCCGGTGTCCATCCACCAAAGATGTAACCAACACGTGTTACGCCTGTTGGAGCTGTTGGAGCCGTGTTATACGGCACTGATCCGGTTACGTTTGTCGCACCTGCATAATTCCAGTCGAAGATATAATCTACGTATATCTGGTTCCATTGTGCGTGGAATGTTTCGTTCTCTGTTATTGGACCAACCACAGGATCCCAGCCGCCGAAGATGAAACCAGGACGGGTTACGCCTGTTGGGGCTATTGGAGCTGTACCGGATTGTACTGAACCGGTTACATTTGGCACACCTGTGACGTTCCAGTTGAATGTAAAGCTTACATATACAGGAAGTTCTGGGTTCCAAATTGCGTTGAAGGTCGTATTAGTCGTAATTGGACCTACAACAGGAGACCATCCACCGAAGGTATAACCAACACGGGTTACGCCTGTTGGGATTGGTGGGATGTTACCGTAATTTACCGTGCCCGTTACATTTTCTATGCCTGTAACGTTCCAGTTGAATGTAAAGCTTACATAGCCCGGAACTACCGGGTTCCAAATTGCATTAAAGATTGTGTTTGCTGTGATTGGGCCTACAACAGGTGACCATCCACCGAAAGTATAGCCCGGATTGGATACACCTGTTGGGATTGGTGGAGTAGTGCCCCATGCGATTGAGTCGCTTACGTTTGGCACGCCAGTAACATTCCAGTCAAAAGTGTAGTCTACGTATATCGTATCCCAGGTTGCGGTGAAGGTCGTGTTTACTGTGATTGGGCCTACAATAGGTGACCATCCGCCAAATGTGTAACCAGCACGGGTTATGCCTGTTGGGGCTATTGGAGCTGTATCCCATGCTACTGTACCTGTTACGTTTGGCACTCCTGATACATTCCAGTTGAAGGTGTAGTTTACGTATATCGTGTTCCAAATTGCATTGAAGGTCGTGTTTACTGTGATTGGGCCTACAATAGGTGACCATCCGCCAAATGTATAGCCTTCACGGGTCACGTCTGTCGGAGCTATCGGCGTGTTGCCAGGTTGAACCATGCCCGTTACGTTTTCCACGCCAGCAACATTCCAGTTAAACGTATAGCTTACATGGTTAGGAATGAGTGGATTCCAGATTGCGGTAAATATTGTGTCTGCTATGATTGGGCCTACAACAGGTGACCATCCACCGAAGGTATAGTCAGCTCGGGTTACGCCGGTTGGAGCTATTGGAGCTGTACCCCATATCACTGCGCCGGTTATATCTGACACGCCTGATACGTTCCAGTTAAAAGTGTAGTTTACCATTATCTGCTGCCATTGCGCTGTTAGGTTACGGGTGGATGTTACGTTCAAGTAGTCGCCTTCCGGGGTCCAGCCTAGGAAGTTCCAGCCTGGACGGGTTGCCAGTATCGGTAGTTCCGCGTCATCGCCGGATGCTACTTGTTGTGTTAATTCGCCGCCGCTCTTTCTTGTGCCGCCCGCCGGGTCGCAGGTTACTGTAAAGCTTTACGTTACCTGCTCCCCTTGAACGATTAGACTACGGGCCGATTTTACGTTCAAATAGCCGCCTGCTGGCGCCCAGCCTAGGAAATTCCAGCCAGAGCGGTATGCCAGTATCGGTAGTTCTGCGTCATCGCCGGATACTACTTCCTG
>Ga0136643_10016593_pt1 | contig 11072 bp, 4 predicted proteins | sample TergutLab28metaG_FD_96883 | JGI IMG/M metagenome (GOLD analysis project Ga0136643, IMG submission 96883) | Labiotermes labralis P1 segment gut microbial communities from Petit-Saut dam, French Guiana - Lab288 P1 (version 3) (version 3) | ecosystem: Host-associated > Arthropoda: Insects >... | reverse complement strand
TGAAAATTTAGGGGTTACTGGTGTGGTAAGGAAAAAAAAATTAAAATAAAGATAAAAAAGTTTAAAATTTTTTATTAAAAAAAAAAAAAAAAGACAGCTGTGTTAGCACTGCAACTGATTTTAATCTTTAACATACCTGGTTTTATACAATCAATATTAATTACATATATGATACTAAATCGTCAGTTTATGTTATGATTTTTGATATTTCAGTTTTCTAACTCAATCAGTGTCCCTTTATATTACCCAAACAGCGCACAGTCAATACTGTGATTTGCTAAGATACAAAACACGCAGTAACCGCAGTAACATCGTTGAAGTAATGCAAACATTTTGTAGCCGTAACATTGTAGAAGTAATGCAAACATTTTGTAGCCGTAACATCGTAGAAGTAATGCAAACATTTTGTAGCCGTAACATCATAGAAGTAACGCAAACATTTTGTAGCCGTAACATCGTAGAAGTAACGCAAACATTTTGTAGCCGTAACATTGTAGAAGTAATGCGAACATTTTGTAGCCGTAACATTGTAGAAGTAATGCGAACATTTTGTAGCCGTAACATTGTAGAAGTAATGCAAACATTTTGTAGCTGTAACATTGTAGAAGTAATGCAAACATTCTGTAAACAACATGTGCTTCCAAGAAGGAGGGCGAGGAGGTGGGAAGGAGGCTGAAAAAGATAGGTCCCAGTCAGTTCATTAGGGCGAGCGAAAATAGTGCATTTCTCTAGCATAAGCAAACATCACGAAGAAGCATCTGCACTCCTGTTTCCCATTACACGTCACGTACCAGATACAAATTATTGCCTGAAAATTTATGAGATTTCGTGATTTTCCTCAATCGCTTCATGCAAATTCGGGACGGTACTTCCAGTATGCACCACCAAAACCCCTTCTTTCACAATCCCTTCAAATTCATCAATCACAGTCATCCTACGACAGATAACCTATAGAACTCAATAAGTACTGTTAAATAACCATAGAACCGACCACAAATCAACGCACAGATGCACATAACGTTGGATCCCTGGCCCACGCAAACCACACGATGATGACATGACGCCTTCCTACTCAATAACCGCACTGGCAACTGTTGACAGCGTTGCCTGCGGTGACGTTAAACAGAAATATGGATCACAAACAAACGAAAATAAGCCGTCCAACAAAATACCTTAATGTCACATCACACAGTGCTACATGTTTCGTTTCGCATAAACCATCATCAGGCACTTCTTTTTACAACCATTTAAAACCATGGGTACAGTTGGGCACGCAATTATCATGTTGGTAACATTTCACTACTTATTAAAATAAAAAATATTCATTATGTTTATGGGTTAAAATATCCAAATTATGATGCAAATAAAAAAACATTGAAGCGAAAACTCTTCGTATTCTTCGCGGTCTAAACGGACACGCTGGTTCAAACACGGTCAATCCTCCACGTTCTGTCTTGTTTTGTGTTTTCTCCAGCTTTTCTCCGTACTTTCTTACGTTGAATTAAAAGACGTACTTCTTTCTGAGGGGGACCGCGGTAGCACAGTGGTTAAGGTGCTGTGCTACAAATCGGAAGTTCGCTGGCTCGATTCCAGATGGTGTCATTGGAATTTTTCACTGACATAATCCTTCCTCTAACAGAAATGAATACCAGGAGAATTTCCTGGGGGTAAAGGCGGCCGGTGCGTAATGCTGACAACCTTACCACCATCCTGTGCCGTTATCATGTAACCTGAGAACCTTAACTTCCTGGAACCCTCTGCGCTATTCCAGGCCTGTAAAGGGACTGATTTACCTTTACCTTTTACTTCTTTCTGAGGCATTTTTATATTCAACAATGCGAATTTGGGGAATCTATTTCATGCCTTTTTTTTTTGTTAAGGTGTGTGTCGTTTATTTTGTTCGTGTATGCGTTATATAAGACTGCCGATTACACCCCCATTGTGTACGTGTGGTGCTGTAGTGTTGTATGTACGAAGCCAACTGGATGCATCAGAATATAATTACATATATTGATCATCGAAGGCATCCAATACCTCTGGAATACGACTAGGCCTACACGGGAAAATGGGAACGAGTAATATGAAGCAGGTTCTTGGAACTCCAATTAGTTGAGATACGTTACATGTTAAATCACTGCACAAAAGAGTGACCTGCGTAAATGAATAAGAAGTAGAACACAAATTACTTGCACACGTACCGTATAATGATAAAAACAAATTGGATTGTATACAGAAGTCACGACAGAAGTGTGTAAACAGTTTGCAAAACTGAGCTAGACTCATACTATTATGTAGTGACCTGACTAATCCTCGAAGTAGCAGACTTAGTACTCCAGCCTTTTCCGATTCACAACTAAGTCCGACACTAAAAGTCCTTCGGCATTACGCACAACGAGGACACGGACTGGCCCAGCGCTAGGCCTCTGCACAGAACGTCACAACACAGACAGCCCCTGACCTACGCCCGTGCTCCTTCCGGTGTTTAGTTACTACATTACCAATTTGGGAGAACACACTCCAGTATTTTCCCATTCATTTAAGGGTGTATCACATAACGTTTGGTGTAGTAAAAGACGCATCGAGGTGGTACTCAAGACGCTAGAAAGAACACTTTCTGGAGATGTCATTACTGTCCTGCGTCTAGCAAATGTGATACCCTTGATGCACAGGCCACCGATTCCCTTTCCAAAAATCAAACAACGTGGGTACTTTAAAAAAATCCGAAGTTGGCGAAGGCGTCCTGTATTCATTTTCCTAGACGCGTGGTGTGAACAGAAAAGATTCTAAACGTGCTTTTTTTCACTGAGTTTACAGAGTTTCACGGGCCTTATATTTACCTAGTTCAGCGTTCGGAGACGAGCCAAGCAGGGGCGAGAACTTATCATGTCGTAGGGTTCACAAGAGGTCGTTACCGTGAACACAGTACGACACGGATCGAGCCCGATAAAACCGCACGATGACCGCGAATGAGTGAGCGAGCACCTGCCACTGGCAGGCCGCAGCGCTACCCGCATGTATTAGCTGTGAGACTGTGACAGATGGGGCTCAGCGCTACAGCTGAGCCAGACGCACAGATTTCTGTCCGCACGTGTCTCGTCGTTTTTTATAACAATGTGATCCCACTCCACTGACAAAGCAAAGTCTCTTACATTAATAAGCTTGTATCATCAAACTTTTAATCAGCTTAAAAGGTTAACAGCTCAACACTAGTCCATTTTATTAACCACATTCACCTGTTATTTATCTGCAGATGTTTTACCCTACTTTCACTGTCCGGAGGATCCGAACAGTACGAACGGGTTCCGTAACTGTGGCTGTAGGAATATTCCCTGCCTCACTCAGCTATGAATATAAACGCTCTTCGTGAACCTGTATACATACACAACACGGAAGGACACTCCACCGTGGAACTTTTCAAATTCCCATGATCAATAACAGCTTACCAACAGCAAATCTGGTGGGTAAAACAGCAGAATTCAGTCTTCAGTAGTATCGAGCTTTGTATAAAAACTATCATTTCATTCTCGCAATACTGTCCATTCGCCACCGCCTGCGGAGCAGTTTAGAGGGACGCAATGTCTCCTGTTCCCAGTGTCACGGTCCTTCCCTAAGCGACAAGAAGCCGCGATATGAAGCTGGCTACTCACCTGCATCTACTGGAGACATTTAGGGAAGAGCGGAACGGTGCCTCTACAACGACACAGATATCTTCTGGTGTTGTGTTTTACTAAATAAACATAGGGACAGCTTCCCACTACTGCTGCTTCATAAGTTGGGTTCCACCCTCCAAACCAATGGATTTCTCCCAAAAGGTAAAGCCGACTGGAGAGTGAAGTCGAACATTACTCCACTCTCACAAAGTATTCAATGTACGATGTTTAAGCACAAGGGCAAATTCGCCTTTTAAATAATACCGGTACCAACAATATAATTGCACAACCGACTGTTAAAACAACTTATGAAGCAACATGTAATATAATTTAAATACAGTTAGTCGCGGTATCATTATACACAGAAGCATGACAGCTACAACTGTGAGAACTACAGCCATTCACAAAGGGCGTCCGAATAATTAGCACACATCAATACCGCCAATCGATCATAGCAGCCTACCGTGTTAACGGCCAAGACAAGTAACATGTACTATCAAGAGAAAAACAAATAACCTTCACCATACACTCTTATTGCTTCTTTACTGTCTTCTTCGAGCGGCAGCGGCAGCAGTAGCTAGAGCTACCTGCGACCCACCCTCACGCGGCAGCAAACTAGCTCCGCCAGGGGCTGCGATCACTCAATCTGTCATCGGTCGGTGGGCGGACGATGGGACGAGCTCGTTGCGTGAGGCACCATCATGCACGCATTGGCCAGCTGTTCACATCGATGTACAAAAATTAAGTTCATATAGTGTTTCTAACATAAAATAGTTATTCAGGAGATTAACCGTCGTATGGGATGTGGCTCAGAGTAGGCTACAGTTCTATAAATTTAACGGGATTTCGGTACACTACTCTCCCTTATATGTCTGGAGGCAGTACGCTTCTACAAAAGTCTGTGAACTTGTAACAAACTACATGGTAATCGTCGGTCATCGGCGTCAGAACCTCTCACGCAGAATCTGAATGTGGTATTGGCAGACACGATTTTGCACCGCACTACGACCTGTTAACGCTTTTCCAGACGACCGCTGTCCTAATAAATCGGAAACAAACATGGTAAGAAGGTTTTGAAGCAAATGGACGAAAATGACACAGAAAATCTAAAAGGCTGAAAGATATAAGAACAGAATACTTTAGGCCTAGACACATGGAATCAGTTCCTTGGCTGTGATCTGAAACATGAACACCAGGTGCGTTCTGTCAATTGCAAACAGTTCTGCGTTAAATGCAATGTAGGAGAAACAGATTGTAATCACATCCCTTGAAATTCAGTTATCGGTACGTTTTACTGCATTATTTATAAAGAAAATATGTTCTTCAGTAAACACAGATCAGAACTTCTCGTCAATTCCACATCACAATTCTGAAATAAAATTTCTTTTTTTAAACTTTAGGTACGACTCTTCGCACAAAAAGAATCCACTACAATAAATATACACACACAGAAGACAAAGATCATGGACACACGTCAATACACTAAGTCGGATTGAAACCCGCGACTGGGTGTTTCTTCACCTTAGGTTTAAGAGCGGTCATTTCTACCTACTTCAAACACAAAGAAATTGCTGGGAAAACTTTTGAGGCGTCAAAAATGTAGCTTCAGTCCAAAACTTCTGACGGAAACTAACATGCCTCGTAATACCGTCAAGTTGAACACGTCACGCGCACTTGCTGTGGGCGACGATATACAGCTCCACCCTTCCTAAGCCTCAACGTGGGCCCAAAACCCAGTGTGGACGATACGACGACGAAAACAAAATCAGAGGAAATGATGCTAAGACATCAACATCGCAGCCAATCAACTCAATGAACCACCACACCAGAAACAACCATAAAAGACAGCCATAACTGCTGTTCAGCCACTTTAAACAATTCACGATCTCTCCACACATAAACATACACTGCCTACTTTGCCACACACACACACACACACACACACATACACACACACACACACACACTCACACACACTTGAACACGGCCCGACTTTCTTAAAGAAACTTCATAATGCTGAACAAATTATTCCCTGTGAAACGCCGTGGGTCTGCAGGACAGCTTGCAAGATAATGCGGATTTAATTTTGAGCGTGGTAATTTCTCAAAGGAAATGACACGTTTCAGCTACTGTAAACCGTGTGCTGTCGGCGCACTTACGCCTGGAAGGATAAATAAAATCCATGACGGGCGCCCGTCAGTACAACCACTTTTCCAGTTACAATACGGAACCGCTGGTAACATTACTCACAAGTTATAGCGCATGGTTACAGTGTCACTGTCACGCGCCAGGAGCCCCTTTGGTGATACAATTCATCGCTTGTAACAGATGGCCCATGCGGCTCTCTCCGTACGGCATTCAGAACTCTGGCGGTAAACCTTCTGCTCAAAGTTGGCAATGCGCCAGAAGTGTCTACTTACCGTACCAAGGTTTGCAGTAAAGACTGAACCATTAACTGTCTTGATGACCGGCAGCTGCTGGCAGCCCTGGGAGAACACCCACTTACTTTGAACTACAGTCATCTTACGGTTATTTACATTAAACTTAGAACCTTTATAACAAATACAAATTAATACCAAGATCAACGTGTTTCCATGTTGTGTCGCACACACACACACACACACACACACCATGTATCGCTCCGTCAAAAATTCAAATGCAAGAGTCTTCCGAATCTAAATCTTTCACAATAACTGCTTGAGGATCTCATAAGATATACAACCATAACCATAGCCGGCAAGTAAAGCCACGTCGTCTGACAACGCTCAGCCAGTTCCATACACCATTCGTTCCCACAACTAACAAACCTCATACCTGCTACTCAAATGGTATCCTTCTCAAATTATTCTTGGTCTTCAAAGCGGGCGTTCTCGACGAGGTTTCCCACCTAAATTCTATATGCAATCTTAAGTTTCCCATCCTGTTCGCACGCCAACTGCAACGCAGCCGCCGATATATCACTTCCACAATAGTGGGTAACCCGTTTAAAATCACGAAGATGTTACCGTAATATCACATACAATGATGTTCTTGCTTTCGATTAAGATATTCACTTCAGGCTTCAAAGCATAAGGGCACAGAGTTACACAAGCAAGAGGGAAAAAGAGCAGTAAAATCACGGACAGCACGCGTTTCAACGGCGGGTGAAATTCAAATAAAGGTCTTCCGAGTTACTGCGTTCTCGTACGTGACTTTCAACGCTTCAGAAGAATCTACTGCCCCCGAGACTACACGTTTTCATTTACATGAAGACCATAAACTTAAATCGAGAAGTGTATCTGCGGCGTTCTGGAACGTAAGCCGGACGAACGTCACTTCCAACAGTGTATATACTTTTCAGATACTGTGGCCTACATTATGACTAATTCTCACGTGACTTCGCCGATCATGACGGCCTCGCGTCTAAGAAATGCGATTTATTTGCAGAGGCATCATATAAAACATAGAGACGCCTCGCCACTAAGCCACGCGACTTTCAAAGCGTTATTTCTCCCATCTTACTCCGTTTCCGCTAACATAAATATCAACAATGAGAACACGTGCAAGTTTTCGCCCCACGTCCTTCAGTGATAAAAGTAACCTTTCTTCACCCAAACAGTTCCCCTTACGCATTATGACACAAAGGTCCACTGCTGAGGTTAATAAATGAATTAATCTTCACCTCCACCCTCCCACATTTTTCACACAGACAATGTTAACCCACACGTGTTACGTACACATCCTGAGGACACTAGGTAATGGGACAAAGATCTGAACCGGACACATTCTGAACATTAGTTACCGTATTAGCCGACACGATACGTGAAATACCAGTTCCAAGAACACGACTGTACATAATCGACGCTGATCATTCACCGCAAGTACAGGACTGAAAAATATCTGTGAAACAGTCTGCCAGTTGCTAACCATCCCTCACTAGTTTCAACACTGCTGAACACTGTTGCCACTTTCTCTAAGAATGTCTTTGGTTGCGTAAAAGCAAACTGGAGGGGAAAAAAAACACTTCTACCTTAATTCCAGCACATAAATAAAAAATGAGGGGCACGTCCTCTGCTGGGGGGGGAGGGGGTAACAATACACAGACGCTGCAGCTGAGAGACGCGGGAAAAATGAACAACGAACTCTTTACACGGTAATCGGAGACAGCCTCTAGCTTCTCCACGCTTACGCAAAACCAAGAAACGGAAAATACGACACGCAAAATAAGTATCGTAATGGTGCGTTATACACGCTACATAAGCTTCCGGCATACGGCGTTAGTAAAAGTGTGCAGGTGTATCACCAAGCATGGCGTTAGTAGTATAAAGTATATGCTATCTATCACCGGACTGCTCGGCGGAGACTTGACGACATCGCTGCTGCACAGCGACTCACGATATCGCCGATTCTGCTGGGATCCGTGTGCTCACGTAGTAATGAGCTACGTTCACAGAAAATACGCGAGTTTGAAAACAAAATGAGATTATTATGATAGGTAATGTATTGGAGAATAATAAACCTGTCGTGCTACAATGTAAGGATAAGTACTCATCTACATAACTTGTCTGACGATGAGGGAATGGCATTACGGCTGGGCAGGAAGGCGCAGAAGGTAGACTGCTTTTGAAATGTGATGGCAAACGCGCAGAAACCAGATTTTGTCTTTCGGCGAAACGGACGAGTCCCATTTAAATCGGCAGGGGCGTTCGTTCAGTCGACTACTGGCAGCCGAGTTGTGTGCATCAGCGGTAGTAATGCTGGATACACCATGTTCCAGAGGTGGTATGCAGGGTATTGGCTACCCACTCCATTCGGCATTTTCCCGTTCACTTCCCCACCCGTGCGTCACCGTGTGCCATCACGTTTTAACTGAACTATACCCAATGTCGCTGCCCGTGTACAAGTGGATGGTGAGCGTGCTTCCACCGCACAGTTAGTGCCTCGTGTCAGGAAACTGCAAAGAGAAATGGTAATTTCGCCAGCAAATGTATCGTATTTGCACTGAACATCTGAAGATCCAAGTCTACAGGACTCAGACGTATTAATGTGACACGGAACTGAAGAGACAGTCAAGTGCTAAATGGCCGTCCCCGAGATGAAAAATTGCACTCGTACGTCCGATGCAGATATACTTTACATGCCATCAGCTCGTGTTTGACCATCGTATTATCCTGTACAGTGATACCTCGGCTAACGAAGATAATTCGTTCCGGAATCACATTCGTTAGCCGAAATCTTCGTTAGCCGAAACACACGTACAGACGGAAAAGATAAGCTCCTGGAATGGCCCGAACGTTCATGTTTGCTGCTTTACGTTAGCGCGCGCATCCACTAAAACATTCGTTAGCCGAGTCCGAAAAACAGCGAAAAAATCTTCGTTAGCCGAAAAATTCGTTAGCAGGGTCACTCGTTAGCCGAGGTATCACTGTACTGTTACGTGATAGGTAAGACGGCAGCAACTAGAACTGTGAGCGCCCCCTCGCAGGGACAATGAAACGTACCGACGCCAGCCAAGTGAGAGAAGCTTGTTGCAAGTGTTGGGTTGATAGGTGCTACTGATGATTCCTTCGACCATATCGACCGCAAATGTCTACGATTACGGCTGGTGTGTTGGTGAGGAAACGCCCGTTTCGACGAAAACAGTCTGCATATGCAAATGCTATCCACAAGGTCGTCACAGCACCATTTAGCTGGTCTTTACGCCGCTGCGTCTGCCGGTCCTCAACCTCGGTGCTGATTGCGATCGAGAGCAATGTTACGTTTCGATGAACCTGCAGAGTGCCCCGAGCGACTGGAAGAAGTGCCTTAAATGCCTCTCGCAGCCTGTGTTTCACGCCTAATTAAGTGCATGGCAGAGAATCCTCTTTCATCAAACGGCAGTTAACCCTATAACGCACACTGGCTACTGTGAATCCGCGTGTTTTAAAATTGAAAAAAAAAACATGATATTTCGCGCACAGTGTGGGTTTTCGTGTTCCTCAAGAGTCTCACAAACAACAGGGCATTTCCCTCTGCAGCATTAATCGATTGATCTTTGTAACGGCGACTGGGACTCTTTACTGTGAGGTATAAACATCATGTTTAAATATTTGTTAGTCTGAAGTCGTGCTTCAAAGGGTTAGAGTACTGATCAAGATATTCGTGCGCCAAGTTCATCGCCGTCATCATAATGATCATCAACATTATCACCATCATCATCGATCTACGCTTGCACCTCACTGTTCCTAACCCACAATAATACCCTGTCATTTAAATGTTTTGTGCTTCATCGTCGAGTCCATCAAGAGCTATGCGCTATAACTCAAAATCGTACCGCATTTATGAACATAAGGCCAGCAGTATCCGATCCCAGTGGCCGCGCGGTCTACGGCACCGCTCGCTTGCTGGGATTGCGGGTTCGAATCCCGCTGGAAGCATGAATGCCTGTCCCTTGTGAGTGTTGTTTTGTCAGGTAGACGATTCTGAGACGGTCTATTCAGTCGTCCAGAGGAGTCATACCGAATGTGGTGTGTCTGAGTATGATCGTGAAGCCTCGACAGTGAGGAGGCCCTGGCCCACAAGGGGCTGTCGCACTATGGGGGAAAAATCCAACGGCTCTGATTCGCATTACGTGAAACTGATCAGACATTAACCCAAAGTTAGCACGAGTGTCATAAAAATGTTACAGAATGTGTCGTTATGTTGACCAAGAGGCCTGCATGTCCACCCACACACTCTTGAACATGGCTTAATTCCAGCGGTTCAGAAGCCGTCATAATGAAACAAGTTAAATACAAATTTTGGGCTGCTGTCATACTAATTGTTTCACAACCTAAGAAAGATATTTTAAACCCCTAATCGCAAAAAAATTCGCATTAAATCATTGAAAATCCGTCGTTCCATCAAAAATTTAAGGATAACGTATGCTGACAGACGTGTGACCCAATAAGCGAACACGTCAAATGTTAATTTACGTGTGGATGAGTGTGTCAAAGAAATTCCTGCTCGAGTATGGACAAACTGTTCCTCTTTCTTTCCCCAAGCGACCTCAGATTGGTTGACTATGGTTGCTTAAATAAAGAGTGACAGGGAAACACAAGCACGACAGTTACAGTCGCGTTACGCACTCTCTCATATTTACAGTTCAAAAAGTTGTTCAGCCAAGACAGCGGAAGTCGGCGTAAACGACCTAACTACCCAACAGTTTGTCCTTTACGGTATTTCGTTACTGCACTGCGAACAGAGGGATGGCATTCCTGTATGTTCCTATGCTGCCGAAGGAACGCTACAGTTCCTCCAACGGAATAAAATTAGAAGTCGGGAGTGTCCGACCGCCTCTGCGGTCTAGTGGTCAGAGTTTCTGGCTACAGATACAGAGGTCCCGGGTTCGATCCCCGGCGCTACCAGATTTTCTGAGTAGCAGTGGGTCTGGAACGGGGTCCACTCAGCCTCGTGAGGTCAACT
>Ga0136643_10016591_pt1 | contig 11072 bp, 11 predicted proteins | sample TergutLab28metaG_FD_96883 | JGI IMG/M metagenome (GOLD analysis project Ga0136643, IMG submission 96883) | Labiotermes labralis P1 segment gut microbial communities from Petit-Saut dam, French Guiana - Lab288 P1 (version 3) (version 3) | ecosystem: Host-associated > Arthropoda: Insects >... | reverse complement strand
GGACTGAATGTTAATTTCTGAGTCAGCACTCTGCAATGTCTGTGTGTAAGAGAGCCAGGTTCCTGTCCCCAAACCGGATATCTGAAATGGTTTAGGACAGCGAGAGTGAACAAGCCGGGGCATCGAGCGACTGCATCATTTATTTAGGCAATGGAATTGTATGCATTTTTTAACAACCGCTGAAATATCTCTGTTTTAGTTACTCTTTCCTAGACGAAATAAGAAAATATGATGTAGAGATTCTCGATTCCTCCTTGTGAAAGATATACTGGAAATGATGACGCAAGTTGGTAGACTGCGACAGCACTCAACAAAATTTGGTCAGTCTTGGTTCGTGACGGTGACACAGCTAAAATGTTGCGTGTGAACTGCGAGTGGTGTGAAGAAAAAAGTTGTTAGTGAAGTTTTGAGAAAGTATGGTGTGCGTGTGACGTAAGATGGTGTTTCTGACACTACCAGGCAAAGGCTTAACTACAAAAATCTTCATGCTGAAATTTCCTGTGCGTATGTCAGGCCTGAAACAGAAACGTATGTAAAATAAATTGAGAATTACAAAAGTTATAAATTAACTTCCTGCATGTAGGCACTAAACATTTCTACTGAATCAGTGGCGTACCCACGAATTTTGTTCGGGGGGGGGGTCAACAAATTCAGTTGAGGACAGAAGACAGAGAGAACGGGGATCTGTGGGCGGTAGCCCATTAGTCAGGAGTTTTGAGGGCAGCTGTAATTTGGTAGAAGAAATTTCATTTCATATAGTAAAATTTTCATAATGTTTTATACTTTAAGACTATTTATGATGACAACCAATTTATTTGTCATTGCTAATGTAAAACAATTGTGAACGTAGGGAGTATTAGAATTGTACTGCCTTTTTTCCGAACATCTTGGGGTGTTCGTGACCCAAATTCAGCAATTTTTAACAGTTTTCACAATCGGGTTCACTTTGGCACGATTTTGGAGGGCCTTCCGAATTTCGGGGGGGAGGGGGTTGAACACCCCAACACCTCCCTCGGTACGCCACTGTACTGAAACTTTTCTTGAACTGAAATATCTCTGATTTATACGCAACAGTGCAGATTATGTAATTGTTTCATCACCTTCGGTTCATGATTTATAAACCTTTATAGGCAACCACGCACAACTATTTAAAGGGCTGTATATAAACACCGTACCAGGGGCATGAAGACTAAATTAAATGCCGTACGATAAAGGTTAATTGAAATGTTGAGTGGTTGAAGTTGGGTGAAACTGCCACCATGAATCATAACCAAGTAACATTTCCATGTCATATGTTTAACCTTTAACCCTTTGGCGCTGGAATTTTATCTTTTGCGCCGGAATTAAATCCCCCCCACCCCGGCCACTTTAATGGCTGTTCGGCCAGTTAAAGGGCTCACTGCAGGACGTATATATATATGTTGTTCGGCGCCAAAGGGTTAAAGTACTGACTTTTAAAAGGCCGTAGTCCCCTGGTGGCTGGAATTTTTTGGGCATTTAAATCTTGAAATTGCAGGCCTCCATAAAAGCAGATATATTTTCTGCTCTATATAACATACAAATATGAAATAGAAACTGTTTGAAGGAGAATAAAACTACATTCATAGACAAAGTGTCGGGTATTAGCAACAAGTTGTACTCACATAATTTATAATAGATTCAAAAGGTATTTGGCATGACATATTTTATGACACTTATGTGAATTTTTTATGTAATTACCCCTTCCTTTACACTGCAGGCATGTTATGTACATAGGAATATACAACATTTATTTACACGGCAAATGTTTCCTGTCCACGCTGTACAATGATATAATTTGCCTCACGCCTCCACAGTCAACACAACTTTTTGTGTCTAAGGACTTACGTTCACACGCATATGCCACTTCTCGAAGCAGTTCACTTTGAACAGACCAATGTCACACTTCCTGCAGAAATACAACATGCTCTTTGTTTGCTTCTGCAGTGAACACACGCGACACCGCCGTTGTTTGCCTTTGGAAGGCCTTTACTTCCAGTTGACTCAGCTGGGATGCAGTTAGACTTGGTCTACCCCTTGAACTAGCTGTCACATTTCCTTCTTGCGAATGGATAATCAATTCGCGAACGAGAATTTCACGGAATTTTTTGTGCGTCATTTTGCCGCCACATGACTTGTGTATAAGAAATGCGTTCAGAATGGTCATGTCTGTTAGGTGAAAAAACAGTTTCTTGGTCCACTTCCATGTTGCAATTCCATCGCTGTTGACCATTCTGTCTGACTTGTCCACAAACCCCATGTATGCATTGTAGCCTTCTACAACACGAGGTTTGATAGCCTGGCCACATTCTTGGGTGAAATTTCCTTCAACAGGGTAGCATTCATGTTTGTCAGAATGTACACATCCTTTCTGTCTTTCCAGGGAATGGCCCTTAGGGTTCCTCTGACTCGTGTCGCTATGTCCCCCCTTTTCATTATCAGAGATTTTGGTCCAATATCTTGTGGCATTCCATGCCTGTCATGGGGAACTGTTCCACAGACATTGATTTTTCATTGGAACAGATCATCAGACCAGGCAAGGTGAAATAATTGTCCATGAAAATTTTGTAGCCTAGTCCGTCAACTCTTCGAATAAGTTGCAGTGTTGTTCCATGTGTTGCTGTTATTTGAGCTGTGGCATGTTGCCTTTGTTTGCCTAAATACACGTTCATTTCATAAGTGTAGCCCAGAGAGTCGCAAAGTTTGTAAATTTTGATGCCAAATCTTTTATGTTTCTTTGGAATATATTGCTGAAATACTACTCTTCCTTTGTACAACACGATCACTTCATCCACATCTAGCTGTTCTGTCAGATTGTACAGTTCACAAAATTTGTTGTTCATTGTGTCAAAAATCTTTCGTATTTTCCAAAGTCTGTCATAGTCTGAGTCATCATGGTTCGGAGGGTTGTCATTGTATTCAAAATGAAGGAATCGAAGAATGTGGAAGAAGCGATTGCATGCCATTACGTTTGAATGAAATGGAGTGCAGTACTGCTCCTCTCTGGACCAATAATCTTTGAGGCTGTGATGTTGGTCATGCCCCATTTGAATTACAAGTCCAAAAAATGTGTACATTTCTTCGATGGTAATATCAGGTGGTTGTGCTGAAGTGCTTCCTGTAGTTCTAGATGACATGTACTGATGGAAGTAGCGGTTTGTTTTGCTTAGAATAATTTGAAGGACTTGCCTAAACAAGAGAATGGAGATTGAAAAGGGAGAAGATTCTGCATTTATATCAGAGGCAGCTGATCGGTTAACACCATTTGGAGGTCCAGTAAAATTAAAGAAATTTGACGAATGCCTTGCTCTTGTAGCCCGAAATGCAACTTCGGTTTCCTCAGCATCATTTTCGTCTTATGAGGATGAGGAGGACAGTCTACCGACCAGACCCGTCTGTACTCCGGGGAGTCTAATTAATAAATTCTTTTGTTTTGACTCAACTGTTGTACTAACTATTACCCCAAGAGTAACACCTATTGCTCCCGCTCGGCAACACATCCACAGTACCTGTACAGGTGGGAATGCATCAATTGTTAGTTACCCACCTGCAGATGCAACAATATATACTAGTTCACCACTGATAGTGTAACATCAAACACGACTGTGAAACGCAGCACTTGCAGCTTTGACAATAAATGTGAAAAATTGTGAATTGCAGTTTATAACCAATCTGCCACTGTCATGTATATGCCAGTCCGTCACTACAAAACAATATGAAGATGCGCCACACTTCTACAAAAGCTCCCAGAAGACTAACTTGAGCTCTTTGTCATCAAGGTTCTATGTTTCATCCTCAAACAATGGCTTACTGTTTGTGTCTGTCACTCCCTCAGCTGATCCCCAAAGGTCAAGTCTCCACATAAATAATACTGAAACTGGGACCACCATAAATGACATCATTGCTCCTGATGAATACCAGGCCTTGTTGTGGGACCCACAGTGGATTTGTTTGGGTTTCCTAGGGCTGAGAAACTGCATGCATGCCCGGCGTTAGATATATGAAACATTCAGCCACTGGGGAGTGCAGGCTGCATTAGATATATCTAACATGGGTACTTTAAAGGTTAATTTCATTTCTTCAGATGACTGTCCACAGGATGTCAAGGAGTAACAAGCCTGCTGGCTCCACATTGTGTTTCTCAAACACAATTCTCTTAGTATTCTGTCAATCAACTGTCACTCAACCCTCTACCTCCCCCTCCATACACATCCCCCCTTATACAGGTTGTCCCAGGAGTTAAGGTCACTATTTCGGGATTTAATTCCAGAGGTGATTCTGAGTCAAAAACGTCCTATACAACCTGACTGAAATGAGGTGGCTCTCCGTCATACTGGTAATACATCTGTCATCGTGTTTGTAGAGGAATATTCTCTAAGAGTGCTGGCAGTTCATCTTGCAAATAGTTGGCATAAATATCACCTGTCAGATGTTGCAGGAAAATGTACGGACCAATCGGTCACCAATGACACCACACCACACGTTTACGGAAAAGCGATGTTGGTAGTTGCTTTCGACAGTTCCATGAGGATTATCACAATCCCATAAATGGGGGTTTCTTGTAAGGCAGGATCTGAATCATGAATTCCCAAATCAATGGATTGGTTGTGGCGGTGCACAGAATTGGCCACCATGGTCATCGGATCTGAACCCATTAGATTAACATGACTGGGGTTACATGAAAGCTATGGTGTAAGCACACAAGGTGAACACGAGGGAAGAACTTCTTCTTCTCCTCCTCCTCCTTTTCCTTCTACTTCTCATTCTCCTCCTCATTCTTGTTCTTGTTGCTCTTCTTTGTCTTCTTCTTCATTTCCTCCTCCTCCTTTTCCTCCTCATTCTCCTCATCCTTTTCCTCCTCCTCCTCCTTCTGCTCCTTCTTCTTCTTCTTCTTCTTCTTTAATTGCCACTACAGCCTGCTGTGGACTTTGGCCTGTCGAACAATGTCCTTCCATTTTTTTCTATCTGTCACCAACTCTCTCCATCTTCTCACTCCCAGCACTTGAAGATCTCTTTCTGCTTCCTCTTTCCATCCTTTCCTGGGTCTTCCCCTTTGCCTTGTCCCTTCCAGTTCTTGAGTGAAGATCTTTTTGGGTAGTCTATCCTTTTCCATTCTATCCAGGTTACCTATCCTTTGCCTTTTTTTTTCATTTTACTATATTTTCTCCTTTGCTCATATGAGAGAAGAACTACTCCAGCAAATTCTCAGCACTGCAAGAAGCATCAACAACACCGCAGTGCTTCATAAGGTTACAAGTTGTCTGGTTACATGTGTCAGAAAATGCATCCAAGCAGACGGAGGACACTTTGAACAATTTGCTTGAGTGTTGTACGTCAAATCTGTAAATGTACATTGAACAACATAGCTCAATAAGTGCACAATGCACCTCTTTCCCTTCTAATTTATTTACTGTACATTAGAAACTCATATCTCCTGAACCGTTGCGAATTGGACCTATGTGTATATGACGTTTGTGTCTCAGAATCAGTCCTGGAATTAAATTCTGAAATAGTCACCTTGACTCCTGGGACACCCTGTATTTGTGGGACATATTCTACTTGTGTATCATTTTGCAGTTGAGAGTAATGTAAGATGGTAATTTGTAGCCTTTACCATATAATGCACAATATCTCCATTACACACTGCTCTTCATAACTTGTGCTTCTGATTTTAAGTTTGCAACTTTAACATCCACAATGGATCTTAAGTTGAAGCATTTTTTATGTTAAGCACACTGTGCACATTCTTACATTCAGTATATCAACCAAAAAATGCACTCTGTAAAATACAATGAAATACAAATCTTAACACATAATACATGACAAGTATCAAACACCTACATGTTGTAGCACCAGAGTGCAATTCTCATGGCATCTAATACAACAAAGGAATACAAGTCTGACTTTGCCCTCACTGCTACCAGTGTACCAGGGAGGGCAATCAGTACCTGGATTAGCATGTTCCTTTGTTTTAGTAGACTCCATGAGGATGGCACTCTGGTGCTGAAACATGCAGGAGTTTGATACTTGTCACGAATTGTATTTTGTGATTTGTGTTTTGTTGTGTTTTATTGAGTGCATTTGTTGGTTGGTATATTGAATTAAGTTGCAGCATATCAGAATACACCACTGTCTGATCTGCATTTCCTGTACATCTAAACATATAGTCTTATTTCTTAGTTGAATAAAGTATATTTGGAAATTTGGCAGCTTCCTTTGACAAATTGCTGGGAATTCTGGATGGATGAATGTTTTATGCCTGCATAACAGTTCTTCATGGTGCATGAATCTCTTTCACAAACCCTGACAAGCTTTAAAATTTTTTGTTCCATTGATTCAACAGTTAGTTGCCTTTATACTGAATCACCTGTAGTTTGACAGACATCACCTGTGCAAGCATCTCTTTGGTAAAGTGGAGAAATGCAATATTTTTGTCAATGTGTCTTCATTTCTTTGGTTATGTGAAGTTCTTGGTGGTTGCCTTACACAGGAATGTGGAAGCATGGTCATTCCTCAAATGATAAACATGTGATTCACTGTAAATTTACATCCTTTGGCTCTGTTGCATGCATGATGACTTTTTATTTTGAGGCCATTTCATAATGGAAACAGTTTGAAGACAGGGGGGAACTACCTACAGTATTTGGGGTTTGAATTTCATGTAAAAATTAAAGTAAAGCCCATGTGTACCACTAAGCATATCCAACACTGAACTGGTATGACTGGTAGTTCAACCATGCCCATAATACCAAAATTGTCAGCTGCCAAGCTCCCATCAGATGTTGTACATATTTGGTATACAGTGACATTTTAACAGTGGAAATGAACACAGAAATACTTAATTATTTGCAAAGCTTCTGAATCTCAGATACAAAGGTCAGTTGGAAATGAATGTAGTGTGATGTGGCAGATGTCTTCATGGATAAATATGGCAAGCCTGTTTGCCGTTTCCTCTTGCTGTACTGTAAGGAAGGGTGCTGGTCAGTCAGAAGTATAGCTACTACTCATGAAGCGAAATGCATGACAAGAGATCTAAACATGTACTGCTGTTGCTGAACAGAAGTGTGTGCTGCGTTTACTGTACCTTGGGGTAGGAGGGTAGGGACAACTGACAGATTGCTGCTGGTGTGACCGTTACTCCACTGTGTTGAACCAAGACATTTCCAGACATATGTTCCTGATCTCAAAATCCATATTTTGGCCCCCTCAGCCATTCCTGAAAGTCTGTCACTGTTACTTAGTTCCATCCTTGACAGCAATTTTTCTGGGTCTAGAAGAGAATCTTGAAGTACCTTTGTCAGTTGATATCTTCAGTCACCAATTTTGTGGTGCATCTGTTGACAGGTTTAAGGGGCATAACTGTTGTCAACAGGAATTTGTCCCTTCAGGGTGATGAGTCTAATGACAGTGGTCATGCTTACTGTATTGTCAACTTAGGCAAATGATGCAGATACCACTACTAGCTTCTTCTTTTCCTGCAAAGAACCTCCAGGGTGGATAGCAATAAGGCAGTTTGTGTTACTGATGAATATCTATGGAAAAACAGATTGCAGTGGAAGGACTGTGTGTCTGCATTGATGAGTCAGCTTCAGTGGTGGGGAAAGAAACAGGCTTCACAGCAGAAGTATGTGAGGTGAATCCAGAAAGAAGGAAAATAAGTGCATCATATATTTGCCAAGATTTTTGCCTTCATTTCCATTTTTTTTAACCATGGCACAACAGCCCCCAGTGGGCCAGGGTCTCCTCATTTTCAAGGATTCGTGATCATACTCAGACACATCACACTCGGTAGGACTCCTCTGGATGAGTGATTAGCTCATCGCAGAGACCTCTACCCGACGACACACAACAGTCAAAAGAGACAAACATCCATGCCCCTGGTGGGATTCGAACCCACAATCCCAGCAAGTGAGTAACCACAGACCCATGCCTTAGACTGCATGGCCACTGAGATTGGCCCAAGAATGTGTTGAAGGCATATCTCTTAACATAATCAAATTACAGCCCCTCATTCTCAGGAACTGCAGTCGCATAGATGTAAAAGAACTGTCTTGTGGGAGGGTACTAACTAGCATTTTTGGTTCACCCACATACTTGCTGATGAGTGGACTTGAATACAGAAATTCAGAGGAAGGTCAAAACATACAGAATAGTATTGCAAAAATCCAGGTATTCTGCAGTAAGGTGAAGTTGTAGGTAAGATTAATTGCCAGGGTGTCCACTGAGGTTTCCATCTGTGTGTCTGATGCAGTTGCAGCATTGCTGTGTGGTAATAAAGAACATATAAATGCACTCCAGTACGATTTTTTTGACTCGGTGAAAGCAGTGTTGAAGATTTGGATTGTACTCATGATCTGTGGGGTGTACTTGAAATGCCACTTCCTTTGAAAGCCAAAGAACTGACTGAATTGAAGGGTGATGTAACCGAAATATGACGACTGAATTCAATAAGTCCAGCATCCACATCAGGTGGTTGACTTGCATGCTATGTTTAGAAAGTCTTATTGAACCCCTTGCATTGCACTGCACTTCATATTTACAAGAAACAGTTTTGTCATTTTGCAGTAAGCTTATGAATCTGTACTGTTGTGAATTGTTACCGATATATATATATATATATATGTGTGTGTGTGTGTGTGGATAAGCCTGTACTTGATATTGCTTGACAGTATACAGCAGTCGACATTATGGGAAATATGTAAAACACAGACAGTAAGCAAGCCACTCTGCTTTAATAGGTTAAAATTACTTTAAATTTGGGCACGGAATGACTGTATCATGTTTCCAAAACCTAGTATCGGGATGCTGCACATTCCTAAATTCCAAAAGCACCAAAAAAATTGTCTGTTCCAGTTGGCAGCAAGCAGCTACTTGTGACACAGAGCAGCAGCCAGAAACCAGTCCAGCAAGACAGCAGTCAGTGCCATTATGACAGTGACACTGAAACGGAGACCACAGATGATGAAAGAAAAGTTGACAGCAGCTTCCTGAGTGACACAGATGATCTGTTTCAGGATAATAAAACAACATTCAGCAACATTCCAAAGCGTATAAACCTTTGGAAGAGGCATAATGTGGAGGCAGTGGCTGGCCCAAGTTCAAGGAGGGTGTCAGGTGGCACTGTGGCCAGTGGGCATGATGAAGAGTTAAGCGCGCAGGACTTGCTGAATGACATGTAGATATATATATATATACACACACACACATACATACATACACACACACACAAATGCATACATATATATGTATGTGTGTGTGTGTGTGTATATATATATATATATATGTATAAAACCATTCATTTGGAAAAATGGAAGATATCATGAAGGTTGTATGTTACAACCAGAGAGGATGCTGTCTTGATACAGAGAAAAATTCTTTATCTATGAAGAAACAATAGAGGGAAACCAGTTAGATGATAAAACTTACTTTTGTGCATATAAAAATATTTTATGTCATGCTAAAGGGAAAAAATCAATTCACCAGTGCTGCCCCCTTATAACAACCTGTTCCTTTGATGATATTATGGTAGCCAACTGTAAACAAACCAGTAGCAAACACACAGCAGATCCTCTGATACCCCAAGAACCGCATAAAAAATTCTTTTCCAGTCATCCTATCACTGTAAACTAACTGCTTGTCACTTCAGTAACGTTATGCATTATAAACTTTCAGTTTACATAAAGTTATTTATTTTGTTTATATCCTTTTTACTTTTTATTCCTTATTTTTGATTCTTATTTATTTGTTACATATTGATCAAATTTCAGGATCCTCCTTATTACATAAAACTGGAAAGGCATTAAATCTTCAAGAACTTTATTTCATCTCCAGCATAATTCTTCTACAGTGAATTAATATCCTAGTTTTATGAAATAGAAACAAATTCCAGACCTATTGTAAGAGGCTGGTGGTGTGCACCACACAAAGTATACTGTTGTCTTCTTAGTATACTTATCAAGAATCTACACAGTAGACATTTGACTTATTTACTTTTTGAATTTCTTGGAATTGGTATTAATAACTATTTTAAAACTCTTTTTTACCAAAATAGTTATTTTTAACATATCGTCAGGGTTTTTGTATTTGTTGTACTGTTTGTACCTTGCATTCTTTTGTATGTTTTTAAGGTACCTTGAAGTAAAAGGGGAGATTTGCTGCTTAATGATTTTCAGTTTCTATGTGTATTGAATTTCTTAAGATGGCCCAAGCTTGGGGCTGAAACTAGTTGCTGTTTAATAAACATATTCATACCAGTATGTTGGATGTGATTGGAGATTTTCTGGATCATGTGATTGATACACCAATGAGGATGTTTTGTATAACAGAATATTTATATAGATTGACATGTGTTATATTCCTTCATCAGAAATAATTTTTTTTTCCCTGCCATTTTTCAGTACAAGTGTTGCAAATTGATTACATCATTCAAATTCAGAACAAGCATAGTTGAAACTGCTGTACTCTGTATGCTGTACAGCAAGCTTCAAGTGCATGAGGGGGCCTATGGTATTATGGTACTGATAAGTGTTTGCTTTAAAAGTAATTTCATTACATCATTGCCATATTTATCTCTTAAGTGAGACATTCCTTAACCCTCGGCAAGCCTTCCGGCTTACCAATTATGTCTACCCCTGCACAGACAGACCGACAGCTGGGGGCAGCACAGCCTTCTTGGTCCGCCGTGGTGTAGTCCACCACTCAGTGCCTGTTCTGGGCCTGACCCACTTGGAGGCTACTGCCATCCAAGTCACATTGGCTGATAAACCGGTGTTAATCCTTGCAGCTTACCTTTCGACTTCCCGCCCACTGATCGGAGCGGAACTGACCGCCTGTTCCGGCAGCGGATTGCCGGTCTTGACCTCAACGCCAAACACGTGGATTGGAACTTGTGGCTGAACATGGGACGGGAGAAACTCCTACGTGATTATGCCGAAGAGAAGTCCTGGTGGACCGGACTCCCCAACCACCAACCCATACAACCCCTTGGTTACTCCCAATGTCCCGGACAACGTGATAACCAAGAACCTCTCATTCCCGGCGTATCTGACTTCGTG
>Ga0136643_10016587_pt1 | contig 11076 bp, 8 predicted proteins | sample TergutLab28metaG_FD_96883 | JGI IMG/M metagenome (GOLD analysis project Ga0136643, IMG submission 96883) | Labiotermes labralis P1 segment gut microbial communities from Petit-Saut dam, French Guiana - Lab288 P1 (version 3) (version 3) | ecosystem: Host-associated > Arthropoda: Insects >... | reverse complement strand
AGGTCCCTTGAAAAAAAAAAAAAAATTAATACATTGTGTTGGGAAAAAGAACGGTTTTGTGTGTGGGGGGGGGGGGTGTATTAACCACTCCCGTTTGAAGGCTTTACATTATTTTAACTGATATTCCAACTGAATTTGTCCCAAGGCGAAAAAAAAAAGGAAGTAACTATGGGAGACGAGACAGGGTTCGCAGGCCGTGAGTTAAGCGATGAATTTGGTAAAACAAATGATTTGAAAGATACCAGGCTTTGGCCACGGCCTTCGCTTATTTGGTAGTTTACCGGCGTTCCGGTACAGTCTTTTGGTCCCATCGTCAAGGGTCAAAGACTGATTGAACTTGATGGGACTGGTAGGTTGTCCTACTGAGTCGGTAAGCAACGAAACTATGCCCCATAACATTATAGGATAGCGAAGGCCTCGACACTGTCAGTTAAGATTATGTAATTTGTGTTAGATGAATAAATATATGAGTAATGAGCATTTGTGGACTGGTACTGCCAGGGGGGGGGGGGGGGTGACGTTCTCGGAAACGCAGCTGCTCCAGTGCCACTATGCCCATCACAGATCACACGCATGGATTGGCCTAGGATCGAACCCATGCGAAGAAAACTTGCAAAGCATGTGCCGAAGCGCGGACTACGGTCTTCATGCCCGCAGACTTTCACTGTCCCGGTTGGGTGTTAACGGACTATATTTAGCCCAGAGTTCAGTAGCATCATGACTGAATTTATCTCTGCTTTTACCTCCAGGAAAATGCCGGCATTCGACCTTGAATTAAACAGCAGAAGTCTAGGTTAGGGGGAGGGGTGGGTGGCATAATATTTCATACTGACGAAAACGACCTTCACTGGCAGTAGTGCGTACATTTAAATTTCATAGCCCCTACCGTCATACTTGAAATATATTTGATTTGATTCTTGGGTGTAATAGTGACAACAAATTCGGTACTATATGCGTGTGTGGCATGAATTTTCATATAGAGTCTGCTGAGTTATGCGCTGTTACACAACCTGATGTCTTGAGTCATGTTTAGTTCTGAATTTTTAAACCTTGTTAATCATTGCTTCTTTGATAACCAGTATCAGCCTGCATTCATACTTATAGGCGTTAAAGAAATAAAAGTGAAGCATAACGAAACTGGGAGTAATATGATGGAAAAATTAAAATAGTGAAATGTTAAGTAATTTAAAACACAAGAACAAGGAATATTTTGGTCGTCTGGGATGTTACGCCGTCTCGATTGCAAAATATTTAAGTAACTGTTTTACCGATTATGCCGCTACGGAAACCTCATATCCCACACAATTAAACCTAATTATTTTACGTTCAGGTGACCGTGCAGCCTGATAAATTCTTATAATAAAACCAACTAGATGCACTAATTTCTCAAATTTATTTTTGGAATAAAATTCTACATGTTTCGGACAGTTCCTCTGTCCATCATCAGGAGTTCTTCACTGTACACACAGCAATGGTGCATGTCATACAGGTTTGCTGGCAGCTTGCGAGCATGTAGAGTTTTATTCCAAAAATAAATTTGAGAAATTAGTGCATCTAGTTGGTTTTATTATAATAACTAATTATTTTAATTGTACTTGTTATTTAAAGTAAAACGGTTTCATGTCAGAAGTGCGGTTCGGTTTATCAACTTGTTTGAGAAAGGTAGTGCTGGTACTACAAGCACTGACTTTTCGTCTACTTTGTTTGGAATTCGTATTGGTTTTATGAAGATGCAAACTAGCTTTTCAAAATAGGGAGTTGAGACATGACGAATCTAACGAGGACACCGTTAAGACTAGTAGTGATTTCAGACCAACATGAACTGGCATATGAATTAGAGGTCATGTGACTAGTGTACGATGTTGTTACCCTCATTAGTGATGTACTGCGTATTTCTGGCCTTACCCTAGCCATTCCTCTGTTCTGTTGCATTTCCTACGTGTCTACGAGTTCTACACTACATAAAAAGTAAATGTAGCCGACATAATTTAGTAAAGGTAGATGTCACCCCATGATATGCTTATGCAGGCATGGCTCCAACCGCTATACCACTCGGCACTAAGGAAGTATGTAGCACCACACTTAGGCCGTTTTACCTCGGGGAAAACCCCGGTACGAATTGTATAGGAGGTCGGGTGGGCCTCGGGGCCGGTCTGGACGAGTGGGGACAACGTCGTTGATTCACTTTGGGTGACTCACCACAGATTACCTATTCTCCAGTGTAGAACGAGTTCTAGTGTGTGTTTACTGCTTTGAATTTGGCTTCTCAATTTTGTCAACTACTTTCTAATTATGGTGTTCAACTGGAGGGACGATAACACACAACTGGTGCTCGATATGGTGCAGATATGCATTCTCTCATGTTTGTGTCTTGTTTCTCTATGTATAGTTTTACTTTTGATGATAATTCGAAAAACTGTTCTCGAGACATCCTTAAATGATTTTTGTACACATCTCGATCTTCACTTGTCCATTCAACTAACAATCTGTTTGATGCACCCAGTGTGTCACGTCTCATTATCCACGGCTTAACCCACCAACGTAGATTTTTCCTCTTATTTATTTTTTTTTTAATGTTTTGACATTCTTTCATTAAACAGTCACACATCACAACAACACCTTCCTGCACAAGTTCATTTGCCGCCATTTTGAAATCTACTGCCTCGTTCACTCTTGTGGAACTGTGTAAACAGTATCGTTCAACCATTGAATTCAGTTTCATTGATTCAACCGCGTTTTTCAACCTGGGGGACCCGTGTAAACGCGCCCTTAGCTATGTCGTACTGTAATTCCAAGTATCATAATGAAGTAACAAGAAATGCTTAAAAAGTTTTCCATCTGACTCATTGCACGCATGGACACTTCTGTTCATGAACTTTTGCACCCTTTCTAAGGTCCGGGTGCGGTTGCGAGTGGTGTGAGAGGCATAAATATGCGTTAGTGAAGTGTCCATCTATGTTCAGTTGGAGCTGAGTACACTGGGGTGTGTAAGTATTCACACAGATAAATATCTAAAGGATAAAAGTTGGGCGAACGTGGAGGCTGTACCTTGGGAACTAAGTGCTTCAGGACGTATACTGACAGGTACGAACTTTTTTAGTGATTTTGATGTGGTCTACTCACGCGTATAGTTTGTGCAAGCATTGTGGTTGCATCCTGTATTTAGAGACTTACGTGACAACTGTCGTTGGATGTAAGCCGGGATAGCGTAGTCGGTATAGCAACTCGCTACGGGCTGGCTGGTCCGGGGATAGAATCCCGGTAGGGGCGAGATTTTCCGCACCCGTCCTGGCCGGCCCTGGGCCCACCCAGCCTCCTTCCTGTACAATGGGTAGTTGGTCTTTCCCGGGATTAAGGCAGTGGGGTCGTGGCATTGACCACCCACCCCCATCTAGCGCCGAATTTAAAACAAGAGTATAGTTATGCATCTACTCTCCGTACGGTTCTTCGTGGCCTGTCCTAGGGTGAACTTTACTGTAGCTGGGAGCCTGTGGCCGGCTCGCTTAACCTGTGAAACCTAACGTGTTGTGAACACCATGGTCTTAGGATGTGGCGTGTGTCCGTCAACCAAGCGAAAACGTCTCCAGCATATTTTTTAAATACGTGGGGACGGGACAGCGCCGTTAAGTCTAGCGACTTGCTACCGGTTGCACGGTTCGGGACTCGAATCTCGGTGGGGGCTAGTTTTTCCATGCCCGTCAAGACCAGCGGCCGGGGCGTTGCTTTCACTAACCACCCCCATCTAGAGCCGATGTTCAAGTGCTGAGTTGTAACTCACCCACCCCCACTTCGCCTTTGTGCCTTCATGGCATGACATAGGGCGGTCGTCTTCAAATGCGATGCGCAGAATTCCATCATTAACTGTTATTACAACACTAAAATGAGTGTGGGCTCATCTCACCGCAGATTGGAATAGCCGCAAACACTGCGTTACTTGCCGTCACTCGAAAGACTAAGTGAAAAGTGGTGCGAGTTTTTAGATAAAATAATGTCCCCGTATTTCCTCATTTGTTTTTCATTAAGCCTGTGATGAAAACTGACCAGCAAATCGCGTGCCTGTAAACAGTAAGAGAGGAAGGTTGTGTGCGTCATTGAGGCAGTCTTATGTAGTTCTTCTGAAGGCGTTTATTCCCAACACGGCCAGGCAGTGTATAAATTTACTCACGGAACTTAACAATGTTTGTGGTTTATGTAACGACGCTGTTGCTAGCAGTATACCACTGAATGGTGTGATGATTGCTGCCTGGTAAGGGATGTTGCAGAAGGCGGTCGTGACTGCACTTTGAGGGTCTGTCTGTGCATTTTATTGGGGGGCTGAGGAAACCCATGAGGAGCCTGACGTTGGTCGGTTACGGGACCGAAATTTGAACCCAGCACCTCCCGAATGCGACACAGGAGTGTGCTACCCTCTTGGCTGCTTCATTGGGTCTGTTGGTCCACAGCCATTATACAGGGTGGCGCTCTCTTTTAGCAACAGTAAGGCGTATCACGACACATGCTGCATGCGGTGATTGTGTGTGTGTGGGGGGGGGGGTATTATGTGCGTCGTTGGCGATTGGGAGAATTCATGGTTTCGTACGTTGGGGTACATGACGAAACGTATTGGGAATATGTGCATAAACAAACAGATTTTGTGCCGCAGTGAGCATGCATGACGTGTTTGGGGTGCAGCTCACCATGGGAGAGATTCCCAGGTTGTTTTCCACCAGATTTTTCTAGGCGTAACTGCGAAATGGTTTGTGGAACGGCAGCTGAAGTAACTTACTAGCGAAATTACAACTTAGGAAGCGGAACCCTGGATAGCTTAGCATAGTGCACTAAGTGTTATATTCCTGGCAGTTGTGTACACTCTCTTCCGCCGCAAGGTGAAGCTCAGTACCGACCTCCAATGCGGTTATTAATGTATAGAGCAATTCGTTCCCACCCCCAAACATTTTTAGATGTATTTCCAGTACGAGAGCGTGCCAAACGGTCTGGAATATGTTCTTAGTGGTAACCCTTTCCTAAAACTGAGTGTGAACTTGTGGGAAACAGTACCAATTTGCACTGCATCACGTCCTCTCCTTTACAGACACGACTTCTTTTTACTTGCGAAATGCACCTTCAGTGCCTGTAAATTCAAAATTATTGGGTTTCTGTCGGAAGCAGCCATACGTTTGATTTTCTTTGAAGCCCTGAAACGTCGAACTTCTCCTTCAGTACTTTATGAGGTGACCTGACCATATCCTCATTGTGGCCTGCGCACGCGCGTGCCTTGCTTGGCCGAATGTATTTCCGTGACAGTGGCGCAGAAACAGTATTGGAATACTGGATGCTAGAACACTGCTCGAGAAGTCGGTGTATTGGATGTTAGAACATTCGTTGAGAATTCAGAATCTGTAACATTGCGTTAAAGTATCCGAATAATTCGGTGCAGGAAGTGCCAGGGATGCGCAGGAATGAATTGTTCACCCCTGTATTCCCTGCGGAAGTCCGTTTCGTATGCACTGCGTGAACGGGTTTCGTTTGGTGATGAAAGGAGTAACTTAGAGAAAAGCATGGGCAACGCTGACCTTTTGAGGTTTCAGTTCAGGTGATACAATAGAAAGTCTGAAATTAATTCCTGGTCTTGGAAGGTCTTACTTCCAGTTTCATGTTTAGGCGTGAAATCTTGGTTGGGTCATTAAATGTTCACAGAATCGAAGCGTTTTGATCCAAATTTGGATGACTTGCCGAGAAAAGTAGTTGGCGTTTAACATCAACCATTTCTGTTATGTGTTGCTGTTGAATCCAAACAGGTTTTCTAATCAAGTTCCAGTCACGCATTCGTGATGGTAACGAAGATCAATGCAGGTTCGTACGATCTTGATGTATTTAAAATTCCGCGGAGGGGATTAAGGAGTAATTGCAATAACAGTTTAATAATTCGCGTGTGAGTCGGGGCTTTATGTGGTTGTCTTTGTGACACATGGCGCTTTGTTTAACGTAACACGTCTCACTTCAGCAAGACGACGTAAGAAGGCTTGTAGGAAAGGTTTTTTTTAGCTTGCGTTGTTATCGTTTATTTTTTGTGTGTTGTCACGTCCCCGACTCTCCTACTAGCCCGGAACTTATGCCTGATTGCGATCATCCATATCCGGCCCTGATTTGATTGTGGGGTGGACGTTTGTGGGTTTAGTCTGCTGAAATCGGGTATGTACATGCCACATTGATTTCCAACAAGCCCGTAAGTGTTATACAGGTACGATTATTTTTAACTGCGTATCTTATTTGGAACAGCTGAGTGAGCGTAGTGACCGGGCTGCAGGCTGTACGACCATGGGAACGTGGTTTGATTCCCTAAAGCCACCATACCGGGTCTTTACCCCGACCACTGACCTCATTATAGTGTTGCTATGAAACATGACTTGTGCATCCACTGCAGCATTTGCCTTCATGATATGGTGCTTATCGCAGAGACAGCTCTGTTCTTTTACATTCTTGTGTATAGTGCTTGAGCACCAACGCGTACGTAAACCTTGAAGTGAAATGACAGCCTTGAGAGGCCGAAAGAGTTAGAAAGTATAATATTAGGTCTCATTCTTAATGATGCGGCTGTCCGAATCACCACAACACCGAACTGTCTGAATTGTCCGTTGTTGAGCGTATCCGTCAGTCAGGGAATATTGCGTGCTGAGAGTACAGACACACGACGCAGTAGACCGACGAATTTTTTTTTCCTCCAATTGTAGCTTGGAGACACCTCAGTAAGTGTTAGCACTGATTATTAAATACTGCAATACATGTGGTGTCAATGTACCGATTCTTGATTGATATCACAGTGTTACTTCACTAGGCTGGCGCCCACGAAGGCCCTCAACCGTGTCCGCGAACCAAGCGTGGGCTAACTCGCGGATCACTTGCCTCGATAACTCCCATAACGGATGTGTGCTGAATTTAATGCTTTGACGAGAAGTTTTGGAGCATGTTTTTGTTTGCTGGGGATCGGAGTGACAGTACAGTCACTAACCCTTAGTGAAGTGTGGGCCGAATCCCTCTTCGCGACAAATATGGTCATAAATTTAACAAAACCATTACTCGGGAGGTCTCAACGACCTGGAGCCCCCCCCCCCAGTGTGAGCACTAAACCTCGATATCATGCGCCAGTAAAGGCCAACATCCGTTTCGATCGAAGTTATAATAAATTTATGCGTAATTCAAACATAAATTTGCCTGTCAACCCGCCGAGCATATCTGTGATCTGGGCTTGAACCAGGCATCACAGGTAACGATAGGCACTCAGTCGATCGTGAGACCGGCGCACGGGTGTATGGGCAGTTACGCACGACTGCATGAGCTTTCCTATTCCTGTTTCGTAAGGAAGCCAACGGGTAGGTAAAAAATAAAATCCGTACGTCCCAAACGAATAGATCAGTGCTGTCAAATAAACCGTGTATCCAGCCAATACCCGCGTAGCTAGTCAAGAAACTTGTCATCCCGTATTGACCCCGAAGGTTGGCAAGGGATTGTCCATGGAGCGGAGTTAATCTTGGCAGTTTAATAGTCGCGTAGCTAATGTGCGATTTCCCCGTAATTTTTGGAAGTCCTAGGTTCACAAAGGACCTGTTATTGCAGCGTATCCTGGATGAGATTATCCAGTTTGCAGCAAGCTTATTCGTCTGAATACGATTATTGTAACTTCGTGCAGGTCTCCCAAGCTTTGACTTCATCTTTTCCCGACCATGTTTTTACACGAATTCTGTTCCGTTCCTTGCATGCCACATGTTTTTCCCTTGTCTTTCCATTTGTTTACCCTAATAACGTGTAAAGAGCACGAATTGTGTTGCTCATAATTTCGAATTTTTCTCGATCTTTGTTACTTCCCTTTCGTATGATGAAGTCTTTGCATTGCTCTCAGAAGCCTAAACCCGTGTTCATCCTCAACCCGATTAACGTGTCATTACGACCGCATCCGCGTTAACTTAGGACGCGTTCGCAAAATTGCGAAAATCGAATGTTGGATTCTTCATTTCTGTCTGCCCGTCCGCATGGAACTACTCGGCTCCCACCGGACGGATTTCAGTGGAACATGATAAGAGTATTTTTCGGAAATTTGTCGAGAAATTTTCTGTTTCATTACAATCTGGCAAGAATAGCGGTTAGTTTACGTGAAGACCTATGTATATTGATCATATCTCGCTTATTTCTTCTTAGAATGAGAAGTGCTGCAGACAAGATGTGTAGAGAACATCAAAACACACATTTTACGTTCAGTAACGTTTTTGCAAAAGTCGTGTCGTTTATGAGCCAATGTCGAAAAGTGGTAGAGCCGGACAGGCTGCAGATGTCGATATAAATACGGCGAAGCGCGCGTTGCTCGATAACACACACACAATATGCTCTTGCACGGCAACAGTGGTGCGCGAACGCGCCTCCAGGTTACTTTGTACGTACATTGTCTGCCTTGTAACGGAAATTTGTTCTGATATTCATTACCAATATATTCCTAGAGATCCAGCAACGTCGGTGTCTGGAAGGCGGTATTGTTTGTGCATAGTTTTGTCATCACCTTTAGTGTGTTAAATACTGTTGACTGCCACTTGTCGCTTTTCAGTTGTCTTGACAAAGGGCGTAAAACGTCTTCTTCCCCGCTTTTTTTGCGCGCGTACCAACAGTCGTCATCTAGCATGCCAGCTGCCCATCGCTTTAGGCGTAGCGCAGTTATCTCTCGGTACTCAGTAGTGTTGTGCGCAAGATATGGCATTGCAACTAATTGTTAGGTTTTGTACGAAATGCTATTCAATTTAATCAGGTCCAGTTGCATCTGTCCTGAAGGTAAAGGCGTCCCTGTGCACGCCGTGAGAGCATATGCGGGGGGGGGGCTGGAGCTATAGCGCCACTCATTTTTAACCTGGCAACTAAATGAAGCTGAGCTGAGCGCTAAATCGGAAAGGAAGTACAATATTGTATCGTTTATTAGGCATTAAACAAAGTATACAAATATGTATATGCAGTTGCGAAGTAGACTTGAACATGCACGGTACACAGAACACGGTAATCATATGTTTTTGCTTTCGTTTTATTAAGATTACTGCATGCTGCTGCTCCTACTACTACTACTACTACTGCTGCTGCTGCTGCTGCTGCGGCTTGGTGGAAGACCGGTCTGAATGAACTCGGGACTACCCGCGACGCGTAACTGCTTTGACACTGTTAGTACTGTGAAACCTGCCTATAACGGAACCCAACCGGACCGAATTTTTCCCCCCGTTGCAGTAAGGTTTCTTTAAGTACAGGCATTTGAAGTTTGGATCGTCGGAACTCAATCCGAACTGTAAAACTGTTACGCTAAAGACAGGTTGCCGTTATGCCCAGGTCCCGTTTCACACAGATTTCACGGTACTTTTCATTGTTCTGCAGCTTATTGTGCGCTGTTACCAATATGGTTTGAGGCGCATAATTAAATGGAATTGTTCCCGGCTTTACTATTTTTACAGTGGGCCAGTTTCAGGTTAAATTATCAAATTTTAGTTCAGAGCAGATAAAAAAGCAACCGGAAATTTTTCATATAAACTCACCAACACTAATTTGTAGCAGGGCAGCCCCAGTTCGAATCCAAGGACTGCCATCCCGAGATAAAAAGCGGAATGATCTTGTATTTCACATAAACCCACTAGCAATAATTTGTAGCAGAGCAGCCTGAGTTCGAATCCAAGGGCAGAATGATTTCGTATCATTGGACGAAATAACTATTTTTGTAGGAAGGAAGCAGTTATGGGCAGAATATAGGAAGTTTATGCCGAGCGGTTGAACATAGGCTGAGGATGCATATTTGGCATTCAGCATTGTAAGGCTTTGACGATTGCTTATACACGTCTATACGGTCGTCTTTCCTTGGACCTTGGCCCGCGTCTGTAGATTTTTTTAAACACTAAAACACCACGTTTCGGAAACGACTGTGCTTCCGTCTTCAAACGAGAAGCACCTAAACTTTTGAACCCCTTACATCGAGCTATTCTCATTTACTGGGTACCACAGAAACACTCAGCTTTGCCCTGTGTTTGCGACCAGTTGGTATGCCGCGAGTACTCGGCGTCTTGGTTCGAAAGAGTAAGGTCAGAAATCCTTCTTCGGCAGTTACATTGATAAATTGAGCTCTGTCATTCTTGTGAACTGAAGCAAAAATGTGTGTATTTGTTGACAGAAGCCGTCCCGTTGTGTAATAACAATTGTATAATATATTATATAATAAGACCAGTAGTCACATATACATGTGAAACATGGATATTAAAAGAAACAATAACCAACAGACTAATGGTTTTGAAAGGAAGATATTGAGGAAAATATTTGGCCCAACCTATGAAAATGGATCTTGGAGAACAAAAACTATCGAGGAATTGGGTAAACTAATAAAACACGAGGACATAATAAACTTTGCCAAAGCGCAAAGGTTAGGATGGTATGGTCATATCGAAAGAATGGAAGTAACAAGAATGGTTAAAGCAATACACTCAAGGAAACCAATTTCAAAGAGGCCAACGGGAAGACCAAAGATACGCTAGGAGGATGATGTTAAAAAAGATATACAGAGGTTAAAAGTGCCAAATTAGAAGACCCTTGTCCAGGAAAGCGGAAGATGGAAAGAAGTGTTTGGGAAGGCCAAAACTCTGCACTAGGAGTTGTAGAGCCGTACTAAGTAGAAGAAGAAGAAGATAATATATACCTTCCGTACACAACAGCATCAATATAGTAATATGTTATATGAAATAGATTACATTATGGCTACATGTTTCGACCATACACGGTCATCATCAGGCCAATAAAGAACATTTTGTTTAAGGTACAGAAAGGTAGTACTCAGTGGGATCCCATTTCGTTTACAGTGGAATATAAAATAATGTATAGAGAAATCCCAATTTACAATTGAAACAGTTAAAATTAAGCAGTAAACAAGTAGACAAAGATCTTCAAAATGCTATGTTGTTGTGGGCCTCAACCTGGTTGCTAAAACAGTAGTACTACTAATACTATTTGTCTCAGTAATTAACCAACTTGATGCACAAAATTTTTGTTTTACAATAAGTTTATTTCATGCCTCTACATGTTTCGAGCACATGT
>Ga0136643_10016583_pt1 | contig 11077 bp, 4 predicted proteins | sample TergutLab28metaG_FD_96883 | JGI IMG/M metagenome (GOLD analysis project Ga0136643, IMG submission 96883) | Labiotermes labralis P1 segment gut microbial communities from Petit-Saut dam, French Guiana - Lab288 P1 (version 3) (version 3) | ecosystem: Host-associated > Arthropoda: Insects >... | reverse complement strand
TCTTCTATGCTCAACATGTTTCGGACATTAATACATCCATCATCAGGAGCCTGCGACTTTTCTATTTTATCACCACATTGGTCGTGTGTTCTTGTTTCGATGTTAGTTGGAGTTTCGATGTGGCTGGGTTGGGGTGATACAACAAAAACTCGCAGGCTCCTGATGATGGATGTATTAATGTCCGAAACATGTTGAGCATAGAAGACGTGAAATAAAACGTAATAACTAGTGACATCAAGTTGGTCTCTTATTCTTCAACTCTCTCAATGATGCACGGTCCAATATACACAAGATTTACTATAGGTACTCCAGACCCGCTTAGTTCTACTCCTATTATGTTAACCTTCTTTCCTTCAATTAATACATCAACCAACAAACACACATAACAAAATGGTATTGATAAAAATTATTAAATTACTACATGTTTCGGCGTCTGGGCACATCCTCAGGGAGTTTCAGAACAAAGGAACAAACTCCCAACACGTTAACTTAGGTATTACACTGTCCGTATTGAACTGTTTACAGTGTTAAATTCTAGAACATATGAACAGCTGAAAAGCATAAAAATTACAGTACTGTAAGCAGTTCCAGATATACGTCCTTAGTCATTTCTGATATGAACGCAGTATGCACACAAACATGTCTCGTTCTAACGTGTTCCGAAGGCATTTCGTCCGGATGGAGGGTCTGATGTGCGTCGTGTCGGGCGGAGCAGTATAAAAACTTCTTTCCTTTGTTAAGGAAATTAGCACACCATATCACCATGTTGTCTTCGGTTTACACCTGTTCAAATATTGAAGAAATTGAAAAATGTCCGTAATTTGTTAATTAAATATATCACAGCAGCCACACAAACCCCTACTTTATAATTTCGTATACTTAGTAATAAAACAGCGTACAAGCAAACACTTAAATTAGGGTAATTGATGAGAGCGTGAAGGCAGGTATTTGAAAATTGTTACAGAGGAGTATTATGAACACACGTTTGTATAACGTGACATGTTGTTTCGTCAGCAAATTGTGATCGTGAATACTCGGAAGGTTTGATGCTGTATCTAATAAAATTAAAGTAAATGGAATGCGCGCTGAAGTAATCATCTCCTCATAGATAAAAGTACGATTATTATTATTATTATTAAATTCGGTGGGTATTTATTAACGTGCAGACAACAGCACAAGTGCCACTTAGTCGACACAAAGATAAAAAGACACAATAATAATAATAATAATAATAAAAAGAGAGATGTAGGAGCTGAAATCTATGCTACACAAAAGTATACGTTTTGAATTCTTTTCAACTTCATCCCTCCTATGTTTCAAGAAGAGAAATCAGTCGACCTGCAGACTATATCGTGATCATCCTGCTACTAATCGTCAAAGGGAATAAATAACCGTTCCCTCACCTATGACCGTCCATTGTTCAGGTCGTTTTCACGTGCACATATTTCGTGTCTCCGGCATTATTCACACAAACCGTCAGTATAAACAAAGTTTTGCTCAGAAGGCAACATCTCCTTGTCGACCATTACTATGAAAAACATAGCTAGAAAAATAGTTTAATAATGCTAGATTTTTCCATTTATGTTTAGCTGTGCAAGCTGAAGGTAAGAAACAGGCCTCCCGGAAACTTCAAAACGTCCGGGAGTTTTGCTGCAGTTCACAGTTAAGAACATTCCTCCGCGCCATTCCAACAACTACGATTTGTTTTGTTCTTTTTCCGGAAGTGAAGTGACGAAGGGAGTAGAAGATAGTAGAGCAGGGACGGGTAGATTGAAAGAAGAAGCCAGCATCCTGGGACAGCATCAATATTTATTAGCGGGTGACGGATAGGAGGAACTACTGCCTTGCACAGTCGAATAGGAAGCAAGAGTGGAAGAAAAACCTGTACTGATCATGACGGGGGCAAGCCGCCGGGGGTGAATAATCTTAGTACTGACCAACTAACTAAAAAACATTGTGGCAAGTGGCCTCCAACTTTCCGAAATTTCCTATACCACAGTTCGCCTTTGGACACGATTCTCAGGCGTTTATAATTACCTCCCACATTCCCAATCCACCTCCTAACATTCCACCACATTCTCCGTTCCCAGGCCAGTCCATGCTGGATGTTGTGAAATTTGGCATTGGGATAGGTTTAAGTCCGAGTAAACGTACTTTGTTTCCCCCGTCAGTACCATTTCGCCAATGCTGCATACCCAGATTTTGTTTCCCTATTACTGACGCTCTATAAATTAAAATGTTGTCAGCATCGTTAAATAAAACGCCTCTATCCTGGCTTCTTTGTTTCTATTTATGTGCCTCTCAAGTTGTCCTTTTCTGCAGTAGGTAGGCTAATTCACGTATGTAGTCTTAATATAAGATCTTGAATTACGAATTTCATTCTTCTGAGATTTAACATTTGCCTAATGCACTAGCTGCAAAAAATTGGTCAACACATAGGCAAACATATGACGTTTCAACATTGACATTACAATAATGTCCTAAGACTCCGTGTCGACAAGTTGTTCCAGTGAATTTCTAAACCTGATGCGAGAGACATTGGTTTCGAACACCTGCTCAGTTCCTAGTTATCCTCCCTGAGGTGTTCCGCAATCCCTCCAGGCAGAACAACGAACTGCACGGAGAAGAGTCATTTTAGGGTAATATTTCATCCACAAGTGGCAAAGGAAGTGTATAATAAGTTAAGGTGGAAAATCCATCCAGTCTAAATCCTCTCAAAAACGTAGGTATGTACATATACATACATCGGAATGTAACATGAAAATGGATCTCAGGCTAAATCATATTGTGACGATGTGAAATGACTAAACTAGTTCAGGTCACCATCCAGTGAGTTAGCGTTGCTTTTAAGAATAAGATAAGAACTATAACTGTCAAACCCTCAAGGAAGCTGCCGCTCGGTTATATAACGTTTACTGTCGTGAGATAGTCGGTAGATGGATAATAGGATCTAAACCTATGTTTCGGAGGAAGTTGCTGCCTCTCTCTTCAGTATCTGCTTCAAATATAAGTTACGAAGTGACGCGGTAAGATTGCGGTCGATTATTTAGACGTTCTGCAAGAAATGTTGTCAGTCATAACCACGCAGGGCGCAGAGGAGATAAAAGACTCTTGTGCACACTATACATTGTGTTAGAAACTCTAATACACACCGGTTATCCCAGAGTCACATATTTATCTGAATCGTATTCTAGTTCCTCAGTCAAACAGCCAGTTAAGTGAACTTAATTTAAACATTTACAACACATAACCAAACAAATTCACAATACTTGTATATTTAATATTTAATTGTATCTAAAAAATCCTGTTTCAATGCCTAACTATATCTTCATCGCGGAGTCTTTCTGTTTTACCACAGTTACATACCAGTTCAAACACAGTCCATTATTACACGAAAGTGAGTTACCAACAGCCCTTCTTACTAGGAAATCTACATTTCAGGGTTCAGACAATTTAAGGATATATTTGCGAATGCAATTGACTGTATATAAGGCCACCACACACGATCAGTACGTTATAACACGACTGCAAGTTAAATAATCGCTCCAATAATTGCACCTTCCCACTGTACTGTACTGAAATTTCATTCTATTACCTCATTTTATACCACTGCAACTCTATATGTAACATAGATTGTATATCCATTACTAGGTAACGACGAACTGCATTTGAACTGGCATGTAACTTTAGTAAAACAGAAGGGCTCCCTTATAATGTTGTTTTGAGGCATCGACAGGTGTAGGAGTCTTTAGATACAATTAATAATTTAATATATTGTGCTTTTGTTGGTTGTATGTTGTAAGTATCTAAAAAGAATAAACGGTACGCACAGTTTCAAGATTAATTGGAATATGTTCGAGCGAAAGGGTAAATAGTTGAGCCTCAGTACATAATTGTGTAGCAATGCTTGTTAGTCACCCAGTGCGGAAACAACATCATTCATGTTCCTGTTCCACCCGCGTATACACAATAAATCACGGTACAGGCGTGCAGTTTCGCTTCTGGAGCTCTGTTTCTTTTATATCAACAATTTTACGTTGTTTCTCCTACATCGGGGAGCAAACAAGGCGCAATGCGTCGCAGACGTCACCACAATGGCTGTCATTAATAATTGACGGACAATTGTAGCCCAGTAACGTCAACAAGTAATGGATGTACCTATGTAATTAGTTGAGTCGAGATTCGGCCATCTGCCATATTCCAGTTAGAGATGTGAGAGGAGATACCGCAAGCACATGGGTGCCAGGGCTACCAACCCGAGAAGGAAAAATAAAAGCACGAATTCTAGAAAGAACTTACGGTGAACTCCATTTCTGGTGGTGAAGTTGGAAGTGCGCTTGCACAACCAGCATCAAGCCAGTAAACAAACAAAACACAACGTTACGTTGAAAACGTGAATCTAAACAGTATAAATAATCGTTCGTTTTCAGTGAGTCAGAGTGCACTTTAAAAGTTTCTTGAAGCTGTTTTCTGTGTGCAACTATTCATTCTATGCCCACACATGTGCAGCATGTTACAGAATTTTAAACGGTTTTTAGACACTTAAACACTAAGATTTTTCCTGTAGATTAAAAAACTTTTCTTAAAGAAGTGTCTTGCACTGCGTTATCTATTTTGTTGTTTAAGTGTTGTTATTAAGCGTATCAATTCATTCAAATTTTGCACCACAAAATGAATAAATATCATTTCCTGCTCTATTAGATCCAGTCCTGTGAGCGAACTGTGGAGAACGATGATAGACGTCTTTAAGCTCTCACTGTAGGTAAACAATTCAAGCGATTTAAGATTTTGGAAGTTGTATGAAGTACCAACTCAAGAAAAGCATACATATATATATACATACATACATACATATATACACACACAAGTATATACACAAAACACATACGTGTATACATAAACACATGGGTACGTACATACCTATATAAACACATACACACACACACACACACACACACATATATATATATATATATAATAAATAATCGACTTAATAGAAGTAATATATTCTCCACGCCATGAATGCATTATGGGCAGCACAGTTCCAGATCCAGCCACACTTTTAATCCTTGCAAGGATGTAGGTGAATGGTTAGCCTCACTCCCCAGCCACTTTAACCTAGGACATAAATCCAGTACGTGAGCATCAGAGCCGGTCTGGGAGTCCTGGAGAAGGGAAAAATCGAATTTCGGACCGTGCAAACCAGAGCGTAGTCCCCACAGTGTCGCGCTATCCCGGATCTATACTGGTTTTATGCATAGTAGATACCAGTAAGTTTTGGACTACCCTGAAGAAGGACGTAGCATGCGCCTCCGAAACGTCGGTCCCGGCAAACTAATATATATATACGACGTCATGTCCCACAGGACGGGGACATTTCCTTTGCTATTTTCGTTTCCTCGCGTCTACAATGAGTACACTGTTAATTCTGCAACTAATTTTTATCTAAAATGCCTCACACCTGCATATCCGTGTGTGAAACCGTGTTGACAGACAGCAGACGCCGTGCAATGTCTCAATTGTCACCTTATCTACCAAAAATATGACACAACATAGCCTAGTCTTACTTCGTACAGCTTATCCAATGTTGTGCAGTGTAGCTATGCCTGGGATCTACAATTGGAGTGCTTAAGCACTGTAAACAAATGAGGAAAATGAGAAAGAGAGAGAGAGAGAGGAAGTGGTAGAGAAGGAGAATGAAGATTAAGTAGGGACCCGGTAAATAGCAGCTGATTTGGTGTTGCAGTATTGGTGTTAGAGCGAAACAACGAATCGCAAGGAAACTTTGAGATAAGAGAAAATGGTGGCGAGGGAACTCGAGAAATAGCACTAGTGTCTATTGTTTGTTTAGCAGCGAATTGTGGGGAAAGAGAATAGATCTGTGTGTGTGTGTGTGTGAAGTCTCAGCACATACTCTGATTGCAGCATGCTTATATTGGTACTGGAGTCGTAACAGACAGACTGGCTGAAACCCACAAGGGAATAAGCATACATTTTTCTCCTTTCTCTCTCTCTCGGTTTTTTTTTTGTAACTGTTTAAGTGTTTGCCGAAATGAGGTTAAGACAGTACAGTCTGTTGAAGATCAGTTGAGCGTTCTGTTTTAAGACGAGGAAAATGTAACTGCTTACTAAGAAGCTGCAGTTTTGATACAATTTCTCATCTACTTCAGGCCTTTGCCCATCTTATAGTACGCTGAAAAAAGTAACAGCATTTTGAACACTCGGTCCGTTTTGGACACTCGGTTCGTTTCCTTTCACAAATGGAAGCGTGTACAGCAACGTTCTTACTTCGGTCCGACAGAAGAAGGTGGACCAAATCCGTTTTCCGAAACGTTACGTTCTTTGAAATTGCCTCCCAGAGGTTGAGCACAGTCGAGGAACCTCATGCTGTCAGAACAGAATTACTGCTATAGGCCTGTAATATCGTCAGACTGCGGACTGAGACCATACTTGTGTGTATGTGTGTGTGTGTGTACGTACGTAGTGTGTAGATTATGTATACCCGGTATGTGTATGTATGTATGTATGTGTGTATGTACGTGTGTATATATTACGTACGTACGTGTGTGTATGTATGTATGTATATATGTGTGTATGTACGTAGGTATATATTATGAACGTGTGTGTATGTATGTATGCATATACATATGTGTGTGTGTATGTGTGTGTGTGTGCGTACGTATGTGTGTACATATGTCTATGCGTGTGTGCGTATGAATGTGTGTGTGTGTGTATGTGTACATAGGTATACATATATGTGTATATATGTACGTACGTACAATAAGTGTGTGTTTGTTTGTTTGTAAAACCAAGCAATACCGAAACACAAATATCCCATTTGCATTTCTGCAGTCTTGAACCTTCAAGTGGTTCCCAATTATAGTTGTCAGTAACATCGAATTCCTGAGAAATCAATAAGAAGAATAACTACAAACTCCTAAATTAAAACTAAACTTTAACTGAATAGATAGGATGAATCACTACGGCAATCTGACCGGAAGCAGCAAGGCCAGAGTATTCCAAAGCTGTAACCGATTACAGCGGTCATACCGTGCGGCACCATTTGGAAGCTGCGAAGGTGTTTCCGGTTTTCATCAGCATTATGGATCAAGTGTCTCTGTTCTGTGTCGTGTCTTGGAAGTGCAAGTGTTTTAACTGACCAATCTCCCGCAAAAGGAGTTTAAAGAATTTTTATAAAGGGATTTAAAAACCCAGAAGACTTGAAAGCCTTTTTGTCCTCGCTGGTCTACACCCGCCATTGAATAATAATAATAATAATAATAGTAATTGGCATAGCGCCGGTCCCAGTAGCCGCGTGGTCTAAGGCGTAGGTTTGCGGCCGCTCGCCTGCTGAGATCGTGGGTTCGAATCCCACCGGGGACATGGATGTTTGCTTGTTGTGGGTGTCGTGTGTTGTCAGGTAGAGGTCTCTGCGACGAGCTAATCACTCGTCCGGAGGAGTCCTACCGACTGCGATGCGTCGTTGTGTGTGATCTAGAAACCTCAAGAATGAGGAGGTCATGGCCCGCGTAGGGCCGCAGCGCCAAAGGAAAAAAAGGCATAAAATTTTAATTAATGAAAACCGATTTACGTGTAGGCTGAAGGATATTATATCAACTCGTGAAATGAAGCCGATGCAAGCCATCATCCTGCGAATCGAGTAGATTAATCTTGCAGCACAGAAAAAGCAATTAACTTCATGTAACTTTTAAAGGTAAGATACGTAGAATATTGACGTTTTGCTGACCGTGCATCTCAGTATATTAATCTCAGTATTTAACCAACTTGATGCACAAAATTTGTTTCACAATAAGTTTTATTTCACGCCTCTACATGTTTCGAGCACATGTGCTCGAAACATGCAGAGGCATAAAATAAAAGTTATTGTGAAACAAATTTTGTGCATCAAGTTGGTTAAATACTGAGATAAAAAAATAGTCGAATATTTGCTTCATATCAGTAAGAATTCATTCCGAATGGAACGAAGCATCAATCACGTGTCGTTGCGCCCCAGCACTACAGGGGTAAGTGTTTAGTGACCACTGACACAGAACTCCTTCCTGTCTAGGCATCAATACTTATGAATAGCCAGTTTCAAATTCCATTCGCATTAACCCAGACTAACTATTATGTGGGAATATGTGTGGGCCACAGGCTGTTACGGGAGTGACAGTGACGAGAATACTATCTATCGTGTGCCTGACATCAAATATTAGTGTACCATCCCGTGTCCCTGCACCTTTCTGACTGAAAGGCTTCAAGAACACACATATCGTATCCAGGAGCTCAATATTGGAACACGTGAAGACGGTTTTTATTACAGGAATTTAATTTTCATGTTTCAAGTAGACAACTTCAGAAGCCAAAATACGTGCTGGATCGCCGCGCTATGTGCTAAAAGCATTGCTACCCTTCTCTTCGCCCGGGCGACTGCTATGTTGACACTAGTTTTCTTGTGTGATTTTCTGCGTGACCGAATCTCCGCCTGCTTCCACCGAACCCTCCCATTCTCCACGCTGTCTACCTCCTGTTCATACGCACCCTTCATCTTCCAGGTCGAAACAAGACCCCTATGGGTGGTAAACTAACGAGGAGGGTTGATCAGTTGGTGGGAATAGGGTCGAACGGACAGAAGCAATAGGACGAAGGAAGTAATAGCGGTTGTTCCAAACTCCCAGTCCACATTCCCTGTCTATTGCTGTAGCCTTTCTTGGGGGTAGAACTGTGAATTACATTCTTTGTTTTTCAAATTACACTTTTTGTTTAGAATGCATTGTTCTGGAGGTACAGTCCGTAAGTTGAAGAAAGAAACGCACACAAATTTTGGCTTCAAAACCTGGTACTGTGATCCATTATAAAGTGGAGGGCTAATATGAAAATAAATATTCAAAATGTAGGGCGCGATGATGTGGAATGGATTCTTCCGGCTCGAACCAGTATTTAGTGACGGGTTTTGTGAACAAGTTGCAGGTAATTTCTTGAGTAGGTGGGTGAGTATGAGTTTATAAACTTGACTGCATGATTTTGGTTGCTCTTCTTAACTGCAGGTGAATATGTGTCATTACAAAAAATACAGGTTTATATTTTATTGCTGTTGTCTTCGATAATAGCATCAGCGATCAGGTTCAAATCCGGAATAATTCAAGTTCCGAAATTACATCATAACCTATAGAATTCCGGTTTCAAATCCGACTTCTTTCATTAATATAACTATCGAGAAATTACATTCGTAAAGTGATGACCAGTCATCTGAAGACGAGAGAACAATCAGCCAGTTAAAAACTGTAACCTCTTCATGAAGGGTGTCGTGGGCAGCTGCCAATAATTGGCAGAGTGCAGTAGGGAAATTGATTGTTAATATTTGAAACTGAATTGGGAGGAGTATAGAGGTGATGGTTGGGCCGAGATAGCTCAGTCGGTATAGCGACTCGCTATGGGCTAGACGGTCCGGGGATCGAATCACGTTAGAGGCTAGATTTTCCACACCCGTACAGACCGGCCCTGCGGCCCACCCAGCCTCCTACACAAGGGGTATCGAGTCTTTCCTGGGCGTAAAGCGGCCGGGGTGTGGTTTTGCCAATCTAACCCATCTAGCACCGAGGTTAAAGAAAGGGTACAGCTGTACTTCTACTCCCCCTCTGGGCCTTCGCGGACTGTTCTAGGGCGAACTTGTTACTTTTACATTTATAAAGGCGATAGTGAGAAAGTTATACTTCTGTAGCTGATCTACCGGTGAACTGAAAAATTGTTATGTAATGCTATTCTAATTCATGGCTTAGTTAATTAAGATGTAGGTTACTTTTCTTTTCAGTTTTAGGTAGAAATACGCACTGCGAATGTAATTATTATTCTTGATTTTAAATATGTATGTATCGTATGTAGGTTTCAAAACGTTGTTCTACGCTGTCCGACACCAAGACTCCACTGCTTCCAGTCTTCCCACTGGCCTTCATTTATGTTTCTTTCTTTCATGGCCTTCGTTATACCTTCCATACAGTTTTTCTTGATTTTAAATACAATCAAAATTTCAGCACAGAAACTGTCAGAGATTCTCTGTCTCATTTCTGCAGACATTCTTCTTAAATGCGGAAGTTTTCTTCGCACCATTGGTCTCCCCTCCTCCTTCATTTCCAGCCCTACCGCAGCCGCCAATACATTATTATTATTATTATTATTATTATTATTATTATTATTACTGTAACACATATTACTTTATTAGGTGGATGCTACATCATTGTTTTTACGGTAGTTGTTATTTTTATATTATTATTAATGTGCTAATTATCCTTTATCTACTGACAATCCCTTGACATTCCTTTCTTCACCGCAGGTAGATCTAATAATGCCAGAACACAAATTTTAGAACAAAAATTTTGGAAACCTCTAGAAGACGGTTTAGTCCCTTGGCGCAGTCATTTGTCATCACGTTAAGTGCAGTCAAATGAGAATTTTAAAGTTTCTACCTGATGAAACCTTTCTCATTCAAATTAATGTGGCATTTGAAATTTTCCCCACTTGGACGAGATTTTTCAAATTAGTTTTTAAAAACTTTATTTTTTTTTTTACCTTTCCTTTCGGAAACTGTTAGCCTTCGTGTTCCTACTCGCCCCCCCCCCTCCACCATCTACTCCTAATCCACTACAAGCTTTCCAAACTTAACTTTCCCTACCAACACTGGCGCAACCAACACACATATTCTTTTGATCTCAATAGTGTTATTCCCAAAGCATTTTATAATAACTAAATCAGATACACACGATAGTATTAACTGACTTTGCTTATTGCTTTTTCCGATAGGACTTCAACATAAGCTAAATTATGTATATATATATATATATATATATATTTCATATTTTGTTGTGCATAATTTAAAAATACTGCTTTTAACCATCCACCATTATTTTATATATCACATTCGTCAAGGCTAGTAATATTTATATGACCAATCTAGAATTTTAAATTATTTATTAGTATTAATAGCAGCGTATTTTACTCATTGCAGTTAATCAATACCAGAAGCTGTAATTACAGCTGTACCAGCTCCTGATGATGGGTGTCAACACCCGAAACATGTAGA
>Ga0136643_10016581_pt1 | contig 11078 bp, 8 predicted proteins | sample TergutLab28metaG_FD_96883 | JGI IMG/M metagenome (GOLD analysis project Ga0136643, IMG submission 96883) | Labiotermes labralis P1 segment gut microbial communities from Petit-Saut dam, French Guiana - Lab288 P1 (version 3) (version 3) | ecosystem: Host-associated > Arthropoda: Insects >... | reverse complement strand
CACCCTGGCGCTCCAGATGATCGCGGTGGTCTGCTGGATCGCCTGGGCGATCTTCACCTGCCAACTGATCGCCTCGATCGTCTCCCAGATCCGTGGCGTGCGAGCCCCGCGCATACCCGGATTCGCCGTGCCGCAACTCGGGGCCGACCGACTCGTCGCGGCCGCAGCGTTGCTGTTCATCGCCGTCCCGACCGCCACCACACTTCTCCCGCACCCGAAGGCCGAAGCAGCGGTCACCGCCACTCCCCTGCCCGCGGCACCGATCGCTGCCCAGCCGACGCCCGCAGAGCTCACCGTGCACCACACCTCGGCGACAAAGCACGAACCGGCGACCGAGCGCTACACCGTCAAGCGCGGCGACAGCCTCTGGAAGCTCGCCGAGGAGCGCCTCGGCGACGGCACCCGCTACGCAGAGATCCTCGCCCTCAACGAGCCCGTCCTCGGCGGACGACCTGACTTCCTTCTGCCCGGAACCGTACTGAAAGTCCCAGTGACGACACCGACGCCAGATGACGAGTACGTCGTCCGACCCGGCGACACACTGTCCGAGATCGCCGAGGACGAACTCGGCGACGCCGACGCCTATCCGTCCATCTTCGAGGCCTCCCGCGGCATCATGCAGGCCGACGGCGCCCACCTGACCGACCCCGACCTGATCCTGCCCGGCTGGCGACTCACCATCCCGGGCCCGGACGAGCGCCCCGCCCCGCCGCCGCCCAAGCACTCCGTGCAACCACACGACCCACCGCCGGCACCTCCGCCGGTCACCACGACTCCATCGCCTCTATCGGCGACGGACACCAGCGGCGCGACGCACACGCAGGCCGACAGCGACCACTCGGACATGCCGGCCTGGCTACTCCCAGGTCTCGCTGGCACCGGCGCCGTCTTCGGTGCAGCGTTCTGGATCGCCCTGCGGGCACAACGCCGCACCCAACTGCGCTGGCGCCGACCGGGCCGGATCATCACGCCGCCACCACCCGATCTGGTGCCGGCCGAGAAGACCGCCCGCGTCACCGCCACCTCGCTCGCGCCGCCCATCGAGACACTCGACGCCGCTCTGCAGTCGCTCGAGCCGACGAAGGTCAGGATCCTCACCGCGACGCTCAACGGCGAAGACATCCGCGTCACCCTCGCAGCGCCGGTCGACCTGTCGGCACCGTGGAAGGGCTCAGGTGTCGCCTGGCGGATCGCGCTGGCCGACGTACCGAAACAGCGCGAGGCGTTCCCTCCCTACCCACTACTCGTCAGCGTCGGCCAGCACGCCGACGCGGCATTCGTGTTCCTCAACCTCGAAGAACTGCGCGTCGTCAGCGTCACGGGCGACGCTGACCGGAAGGCCGCGTTCGCGCGCCACCTCGCGGCTGAGCTGGCGGTCAACCCGTGGTCGATCACCACCCACGTCGACGTTCTCGGGCTCGGCTCCGACCTCGCCTCGTTCCACCTCGGCCGCATCAGCACTCACCCGCCCGGTGACACCGCCTTCATCGCCACCCTCGCCGGACATGTCAGTGGGGCGGTCCCGGACGGCGATCCGGACGACTTCTACGCCGCGATCATCGCGACCGCCGACGGACCTGACGAAGAGCTCGACGAACTGGCCGCCGCGCTCGACGGCTTCACGGGCCGTACGGCGGCCGCACTCGTCGACCTCAATGGCGAACCCCGCCCGTCGGCCACCCACTTGCACCTGAGCATCGACGGCCGACTCACGTGCCCGGGCCTCGGCCTCGATGTCGCAGCCGCTGGGCTCAAAGGGGAGGAGGCCCGTGCCTGCGCCATGCTGCTCGACCTGACCCTGGACTCACAGGATGCGCCCGTCCCCCGGTCCCCCGGTTCGCCCGCCGTGGCCGACCTCGGAGGCGCGCTCATCGAAGAGCTGACCGAGCCACGTCCGGAGGAAGGCCCGGCGGGAGACGCCTCGCTCCTGCCGCTCGATGCGCACGTGTACGCCGACGCCGCAGCAGCCACTGTCGAGGACATCCAGGCGCTCGCACCCATGGCCACCCCGAAGGCCGAGTCCGTCGTCGCCGACGAGGATCCCGGACTCGACGAGGACGTCGTTCGCTGGGAGTCACCCACCCTGACCTCGACCAAGCTGACATTGCTTGGGCCGGTGGGCGCACGTACCACCGGAGACGCGAAGACCACCGCGGCCCGACGCCCGTACTACGTCGAACTTCTCGCCTACCTCGTCCTCCACCCCGCTGGCTCGACCGCCGACGACCTGGCTGGGGCGTTCGGCATCACTCCGGAGCGCGCCCGTGTCTCGATGAGCAACCTGCGGCGCTGGCTCGGCACGGACCCGAACACCAAGATGCCCTACCTCCCCGACGCCAAGCAGACCCACACTTCCGGGTCCCTGGGCGCATACAAGGTCCAGGGGGTGCTGTGCGACCTGGACCTCTTCCGCCGCCTACGTAGCCGTGCCCAGAGCAAGGGCGCCGCCGGCATGGACGACCTCATCAGCGCGCTGCGCCTTGTCAGTGGCGAGCCGTTCAGCCGGCTCGGCGACCGGGACTGGTCGTGGCTCCTCGAGGGCGAACGCTGGGACCACATCATGACCAGCGCCATCGTGGACGTCGGCCACATCATCTCGGCACATGCCCTCGCCAACGACGACAGCACGCTGGCGCTCTGGGCCGCCAGGACGGCGTACACCGCCTCGCCGTACGACGAGGTCGCGCAGCTCGACGTCATCCAGGCCGTCGCCGCCGGCGGAGACGATGAGCAGGCCAAGAAGGACCTGGCCGACAAGGTCTTCAACCGCCGCGACGATGAACTCCCGCCGATTGAACTCCCCGAGCGAACGGCAAAGATCGTCACCGAGAAGAAGTGGGTGACGCCGCGATCCCGCTCACGCAGAACCGGATGAAACGCGAGCCGACCGGCGACTCGTTACGCCCGACTTCGCTGCGGGCGGATCGGGGCCTACACACACATTCGTGCCTGCTGTACGTGACGCTCGTCCTGCTCACACCCAGGCTCGCTCCTTCGCCTGGTCGGTTACGTAGCGGCGAGCAAGTCGGACCACGCCTGCAAGAGGGTGGATGCTGACCGGTCGGCTCGCTGATCCCCGGGTCCGAGGAGGGCAGCGATCGACGCGGCCTGGCGTTCGGTCAGGGCGACCCGAACCGTCCCGCTGCCGGATCCGCTTGTCACGTAGACACCCAAGGTGTCCAGGAACGGACTGGTCAGCGCACACTGCGCCTGCTCGAACTCACTCGCGGTCAGGTCGAGCACGGCGACGGGCTCGGACGCGTGGGGCGAACAGCGCAACAGATCGGCGAGGGTAAGGCGCCCCTCGGGCAGATAGGTGAGGATGCCGTTGTCGATGGGTTGCGTGACGAAGCAGTCCCAGAGGGAGGCAATGGCAGCGTCCGCGCCCGCGACGCTCGCCATCGACTTGGCGAGTCCATCGAGCAGCTCGTTCGGTCGCCCGAGCCTCGACACGAGCGCTCGCGACACCGTTCCGATCTCAACGGATCGAGCGTTGTCGAGATGCTCAGCGCCGGGGCCGTCCCACCGCGCACCGGCTTCGACAGGGACTGCCCACACCTCCGGGCGTTGACCACGCCGGAATTCAATGACGCCAACTTCCGCACCGTATGCAGCTGGTTGGCAGACCGCAGTTCGATCGTGCTGGCCGATCCAACGCCAGAGCGTGTGCCCACCGACTACCGCGTCGACGTCGCGGTACCACTCTCCGAGGAACGAGAGATCATCGTCGGGCGCGACGCCGTCGTGCACGACCGCGACCACGAATTCCGCACCGTCATGGCGTAACGCTCGGGCTGAGCTCATGATGACGTCATTCACAGGGCGCAGACCAACCTCGGCGAACTCGGGACACAACTCGGCCATCTCTGGGCAGGTCACGCCGACGATGCCAATCTTGCCCGCGAGCGTGTCAACCAGCGTGGTACCCGGCAGGCCCAGGTCGGCGTTGGCACATAAGTAGGTCATGCCTGTGTCCGCGACCAACTCTTGAAAGCGCGGGATGCCCCAGTCGAATTCATGGTTGCCGGGCACCGCGACATCGATGCCGAGCGTCGCGGCAGCACGCCAAGCCGACGCGCCACGGTCGGCGGCGGCAACGGCGCCGCCATCCACGAGATCCCCTGCGTCGACCCACAGCGTCGCGCCGTCGGCCCGCATCAGTTCGATGACTTCGCGCAGTGCTTGCGCACCTGGCAGCCATCCGTTCGAGGCTCGCGCCGGGTCCCACGCGCCCGAGAAGTCGTTGGTGCACAGCAGCCGAAATCGCCCCGTCGCGTCCGAGACCTGGCGTCCGCCTGCGTAGGTCATGGCCGTGACGCTAACCGGGTTCCCGCATGGCCTCCCACCGTCGGTCGCTTAACGCTGGATGAACGCGCCATCGACCCGCGATCGGCGAACGATAGTTTCACCGGCCGGGTCGAGCCGAACTCGTCTGGTACGGATTTTCATCTCTGGCTACGCAATGAAAGTGTCATCCGGCGTTCATCCTGGTGCTCTGTTTCGTTTGACGGCTCCGTCCATACGTTCTTGCGGTGACCGAAACCGCGCCACCAATCGACCGCACGGACCGAGCTGGGCAGACTGCCGAACTGCTCCGGTCCAACTTGAGCTCGTTGTCCCCTGCTGAGCGCAAGGTCGCCGAAGCCGTGCTTCGGGATCCGGTTGCCGTCATCCATCTCTCGGTGAGCCAGCTGGCGGCGACCTCGGAGTCCTCGGCGTCGTCCGTGGTGCGCATGTGCACGAGCGTGGGTCTGCGTGGTTTCCAAGAACTGAAGATCCTGCTCGCCCGTGAGTCGTTCTCGGCAGAGAAACAGATGCTCGCCGCCATCGATGTAGCTGACAGCCCGTCTGAGGCGGCTCGGAAGGTGATCGCCGGGACCGCGGCCGCGCTCGAGCAGTCCGCGTCTGTGATCGAAGTCGCGCGCATTGCCGAGGTCGCCCACGTCCTCCATGAGGCGCACCGCGTTCTCTTCGGCGCGGTGGGAACGTCTTCCCCGGTGGCTGCAGATGCAGCTCAGCGGATGGTGACGATCGGCGTAGATGCCCGACATGTCTGGGACGTGCACGCTCAGCACGTCGCTGCCCGGATGCTCAAGGCGGACGACGTCTTCTTCGTCATCAGTCATACCGGCTCGACCGCCGAGACGCTCGCCGCGGCCCGCGCGGCGAGCGCCGCTGGCGCGTCGGTGGTGGCCCTGACCAGCTTCGCCGCATCGCCCCTGACCGAGATCGCGGACTACGTCATCGTGGCCGGCAGCGCGGAGACGGCGTACCGCGTGGAGGCGATGGCGAGCAGGATCGTCCACCTGACAGTCATGGACGCCATCTTCGTGGCACTCTCCCTGAGGGACGAGAACGCGCGAGTCCACCAGCAGTTGGCCGCCGAGATCATCATCGAGCACCGGATCTGACGATGGTCGACCTCGCCCTCGGAATCCTCACCGACCTGCACCTGGCCAGGCCAGGCACACCGCCGAGCCGGTTCAACAACCTCGTTGAACGCGGTCGCAGCTGGGAGCTGCTGGACGCCGCACTGGCCGTACTCCCTACGGACCTTGACGCCCTGATTCTGTTGGGGGACATCGCCGACCGACCGGACGCCGCGCTGTACACCGAACTGTCCGAGCGACTCAACCGACTACGGGTGCCCGTGTATGCGATCGCCGGGAACCACGATCTCGCGGCCGATGGGACCGATGCGGTCCTCCTCGAGTCCGGGGCGGTTCACACCCATCCTGATGCTGGGCCCGCGGGTGAACCTGGCCGACCGGATCGTCATGGCTGCGGGCGAGCTCAGCGGGACTCAGGACGCCTGGTCGCTCAATGACCTCGATCGAGCGTGCGCCACCTCCGGAGACGCGCTATTTGTTTGGGCCACTCACTTCCCAGCACTGACGGTGAGAGACGACATTGTCGCCGCCGGCTTCGAGTACGCAGGTGACTTGTTGAACCACTACGCCGTGGCTTCTCACCTCACCACTCTGAATGGCCCGGTCCTGGTCCTCGGCGGGCACGTCCACGTGCGCACCCACAGAATCAACCGCAACGTCCTCCAGCTCACCCAAGGCGCCCTCGCCGAGTCGCCTCACGATCTGAGCACGGTGCGGATCTGCGCCGAAGAGGGACGAATATCCGTCACCAGATGCGCTCGGCCAGTGGTCCCGTCGGACGCGACACCGGCGGTCATCGACCCCAGCAATCTGTCATTCACCTGGGATGGCTGCACGTGGCACGCCCGCCACTCCGCGTCATTCCAGGCGGGAGTCCGATGAGCACCACACCGCAACGCATGTCCGTGCGGGTTCTGACCCTCAACGTGTGGAACACCGACGGACCGACACAGCGCCAGAAGCGCCTGAGGGACGCCATCGGCGACCTGCGACCGGATCTCGTCAGCCTCCAAGAGGTGGTGCGCACGCACGATCTCGACCAACTCGGCGACCTGCTCGACGGCTTGGACATGTTCGCCACACACGACACCGAGCTGATCTCCGGAGAAACCTGGGGTAACGCGATCGCAAGCCGATGGAAACCACGGTCAGTGGAAGGCCATCGGTTGCCCAGCGACGTCCCTGGGCCCACCGCGCTCGCTGCAATCGTCCCCTTACCAATCGACGTCGACATCCTCTTCCTCGGCGTCAAACCCTCCTACAGATTCACGGACGAAGCGCTCCGCTGCCAACAAGCCCGCGCCATCGCCGGCCTTGAGGAGACCCTCCGCAGCCCTGCCCCCAGCATCATCGCCGGCGACTTCGACGCCACCCCCGACAGCGCCTGCATGCGCTACTACACGGGGCTGGCCCCTCTGGACGGCAGCAGCGTCCACTTCCGAGATGCCTGGGCCATCGCAGGCGACGGCACTGAGGGTCACACGTGGACCACCGACAACCCGTATGTCGCGTCCGTGGAGTCGAGTGGGTGGATCCAAGCGCCCCACCACCGCCGCATCGACTACGTGCTCGCTGGATCCCCCGAACAGCACCCGGCCGTGAGAAGCCGCATCACGTCCAGCCAAGTCGTGATGAACACCGACCCCTTCCCCAGCGACCACTACGGGGTCGTCGCAGAGCTCGAACTTGAGATTGCCCCCTGAACTCGGATCAAGCCGACAGCGACCGACCACGCGAACAAGGAGCACCACATGAAGATCACGTCGAAGATCGCGCACCGCGGGCGCTGGAAAACGTGCGCAGCATCCGCGGCCGTAGCGACCAGCATGCTTGCGTTGGCCGCGTGTGGCGGCACCGGAAGCTCAGACCCGGCCGCGGCGACGAGCGTCCTCAAGATCGTCAACGAGGCCGACATCGGCACCTTCGACCCTGCCTTGAATGGAAACACCGAGGGCCACCGCCTCGACTATCTGACCTACGGCTACCTCACGAAGTTTCCCGACGGCACCCCGGAGTTGGCTCAGGCGCTCAAGCCGACCGACGGCAACAAGTCCTGGACAGTCACGCTGCGCCCAGGGCTGAAGTTCTCCGACGGCTCACCACTGACGTCCAAGGACGTCGTCGCCTCCTTCGAACGGCTCCTGAAGCCACCGACGAACACGGGTGAGGTCGTCGAGAACATCGCTTCAGTGACGGCTCCCGATCCGAACACCGTCCTGTTCAAGTTGCGCCAGCCCGACGTCGCGTTCGCGAAGTCTCTGGCGATCAACTCGGCGGCGATCTTCCCCGCCGCCAACGTGAGCAGTGGCTCCTTCTTCAAGACGCCACCGATCAGCGCCGGTCCCTACGTGATTGACAAGGGCGACCTGGCATCGGGCTCCTACACACTGACTCAGAACCCGAACTATTGGGGCAAGGCCGCCTCTGTCAAAGAGATCGACTTCACGACCGTCAACGACGGGGGCACGCGCCTGGCCCAGCTTGAGAGCGGGCAGGTCAACTACGCCAAGTCGATCCCGGCCAGCCAACTCAAGGGGCTGCCCTCGAACCTGCACATCAACAAGGTCGCGTTCCCGGGCAGCATGATCCAGCTGCTGCTCAACGACGGCCCCGGCAGCTCAAGCGTGACCACCGACCCCAAGATTCGCCAAGCGATCAACCTCGCCGTCGACCGTGAACAGATCGCCAAGGTCGCGCTCTCGGGGTACATGGCCCCGCTCTACGGCATCCCTTGGGCGGATCCATCCAAGCAAGCGGATGCATTCTCCCGTGACACGACGAAGGCCAAGCAGCTGCTCCAGGGCACAGCCTGTGCGAACGGATGCACGATCAAGCTCCTCAACATCGCCGACTTCAACTGGCAGCTGCCGCCAGTCAGCCAGGTAGTGCAGCAGAACCTCAAGGACATCGGGATCAACGTCGAGCTGGTGAATCAGCCCTCGGCCACCATCGGCAAGGTCACGCCGAGTGATGACTGGGACGGCATGGTGGGCGACACCGGCTCCGCATTGATGACCGACAGCTCGGTCGCGAGGCTGTCTCTCACTTCCTTCCAATGGTGGACCGAGCCGGCCAACGACCTGCCGATGTTCCCCGAGCTGGCCAGTCTGGAGGCGAAGCTGGCGTCCGCCCCGGCCAAGAAGGCGGCCGCTGTTCGCGGCCAGATCGACACCGAGTTCGCCAAGGAGCTCCCCTGGATCCCACTCACGAATCTGTACTTCCTCGACGTCTCAAGCGTCCCGGCATCCGTCGTCGAGAGCCCGATCGGATGGCGGCTGAATCTCAAATGAGACATCGCGAACGGAAGCTTTGCTTGCTGGCCAGGGAGGACTAATGGCGACACTCCAACCAATTGTGAGCTCACGCGCCATCCGAGTACCGCGCGCAGCCCTCTACAGGGTTATCGCGGCACCGATCCTCAAGGCGTTGGTCGTCACTGCCCTGGTAGCGGTGATCACCTTCATCCTTGGAAAGCTTGTGCTCGGCGACCCCGGCCGCGCCGTCCTGGGAACCGCTGCAAGCCAACAGTCCGTGGACGCCTTCAACGCGAACCTAGGCCTCGACGACCCGTTCCCGGTGCAGTTCGCCCACTACTTCGGCGGTCTGCTGCACGGCGACCTCGGAACCTCCTACGCCTATCCCGGTACGCCCGTCTGGTCGTTGGTGTGGCCCGCGCTGCAGGTCTCCGCGAGCGTCGCCATCCTGACCGTCATCGTATCGGTGCTCCTCTCCATTCCACTCGGAGTACTGGCAGCGCAACGGAAACGTGGAGTCGTCGACTACCTCGTTCGCGGCGCCTCGCTGGTCGCGCTCTCGATCCCCTGGGCCTTCGCCGGCCTGGTGCTGATCATCGTGGTAGCGGTCAAGGCCGAGGTTCTGCCTGCCGGGGGATGGGGCACGGGGCCCATGAGCAACCTGCGCTTTCTCGTCCTGCCCGTCGGAACGCTGACGATCAACCTCTGTCCGGTCTTCGTGCGTGCCGTGCGTGAGCGCGCCGCCGTGGTACTCGACGAACCGCATGTCGAAGCCGCTTTGGCACGTGGAGTCCCCAAGGTTTGGGTTGTCATCAACCACGTCGTCCCGAACTGCATCGGCCCACTGCTCACGCTGATCGGTTCGAACTTCGGCGCACTGCTCGGCGGCGCAGCGATCGTCGACGTGGTCTTCGGCCTACCGGGCCTAGGCAAGGCTCTGACATCCGCGGCAGCCACCAGTGACCTCCCCGTGATGCAGGCAGTAGCCCTGCTGGCGGGAATCTTCGTCACCCTGGCCAACGTCTTCGCCGAAATTGCCCAACGCCTACTCGACCCAAGGCTGCGGTGATGAGCACCGAAGTCTCACTCGAACCAGCACAGTCCGCGGGACCTGACACCGGGACGGCGGCGACCTCGCCAATGGGCCAGGCAAAGGCCGGGCCACGTCGTCTCAAGTGGCTGTCTGCCCATGCCGAGATGGCGGTTGGCATCGGGGTACTGATTGCTCTCGCAGCGAGTTCCTTCGTGGTGCCGAGCATGTCTCACACGTCGGTCGACGCTCTTGTCGACGTGCCCTCACAAGCCCCATCGGATCACCATCCGTTCGGCACTGACCAGTTGGGTCGCGACATGCTGGTGCGCGTCTTCTACGCGATCCGGATCGACCTGGGCATCACACTGGCCGCCGTCCTGATCAGCCTGGCCATCGGTGTCGCCACCGGTCTTCTGATCGGTCTGAGCCCGCGCCCCATTGCCGAGTTCCTCCAGCGATTCATCGACGCCGTTCTGGCAATCCCCTATCTGGTGTTCGTGCTGGCCATTGTGGCCTTCACCCGCACCCACACCATCCTGCCCTTCCTCCCCGGAGGGGTGGCGGCGATCGTATTGGCGCTCGCTGTGACCGGATGGGCGAACTACGCGCGTATCACGGCCGGACAGACACGGATTCTGGTTAGCCGCGAGTCCGTTATCGCAGTTCGCCTTCTCGGCTTCAGCACCGCGCGAATCGTCGCCCGCCACATCGTGCCCGAGGTGATCCGCCCCAACATCTCCCTGGCTGGCTCACACGCAGTGCTGGTCACCGCTGCGTCCGCCTCCCTCGCATTCCTCGGGGCGGGCGTGACCCCACCGACACCGGAGTTGGGAGCGATCATGCAAGGCGGCACGGCCTTGATCCGCAGCGCCTGGTGGATCGCCGTCATCCCGGGGATCGCGATCGTGCTGATCGGCTTGGGATTCTCCCTGATCGCTGACGCCAGGGAGGACTGATGAACACACACCAACCCCAAGAGACGGCATCACACGCTGCACTCGAGCTGAACAACGTCCACGTCCACATTGGTGACCACGAGATTCTCCGCGGAGTGTCGGTCGAACTGAGGGCAGGGCGCGCAACCGGTCTCGTCGGGGAGTCGGGCTCAGGCAAGACCATGTGTGTGCGGACCGCCACAGGCACCTTGAAGAAGATCCGCGGACAGATCACCTCGGGCAACGTGCGGATCCTCGGCAAGGAAATGACCGCTGCGTCGGGTAGGGACTGGACCCAGGTCAGGGGGCACGCCATCGCCCTCGTCCCGCAGAACAGCCTCTCCAGCCTCGACCCGATCATGACCGTCGGCAAACAGCTGCGGGAGACGATCATTCGCGCCGCGGGCCACAAGGACTGGCGATCCGAGGCCAACCGACTACTGAGGCTCGTGCACCTCCACGACGT
>Ga0136643_10016574_pt1 | contig 11081 bp, 13 predicted proteins | sample TergutLab28metaG_FD_96883 | JGI IMG/M metagenome (GOLD analysis project Ga0136643, IMG submission 96883) | Labiotermes labralis P1 segment gut microbial communities from Petit-Saut dam, French Guiana - Lab288 P1 (version 3) (version 3) | ecosystem: Host-associated > Arthropoda: Insects >... | reverse complement strand
GATATGGGCCTTTAGCTCAGTTGGTTAGAGCATCCGGCTCATAACCGGACGGTCCCGGGTTCAAGTCCCCGAAGGCCCACCATATAGGGGTATAGCTCAGTTGGTAGAGCAGCGGTCTCCAAAACCGCGTGCCGAGGGTTCAAGTCCTTCTGCCCCTGCCAGAGAAAACGCTACAACCGCAAGGGTTGTAGCGTTTTTGATTTTGTGGGCGTTTTGGCGGAAATGGTGTCGTGTTCAAGAAATGTTCAAGAAGATGGTTTGGAAGGGTTGGGAATGCAGGATTTTTCAGTTTCGTTTATGCGGGGTTTTTGGAAAATATACAATGCAGAGGGCTTTGAAAGAAACACAAGGCCATGCGCACGCTGTCGATATTCTAGGAGAAAAGAATATTCCTGCGGCCATTTCGCATTATTAGCATATATGGTACAATTACACTACTTAGTTGTTTAGGGGTAAATCATGAGCATAATAGCGACAGCAGAAGGCCAAGGAAATACAAATTGGTTCATTGAATTTGTCTCATACGCAGAAGCAGTATGGGGCTCTCTTGTTGTGTTAATTGTATTGATATTATCGGTAGCTTTTTTAATTCGCTTAACACGTAGTTTGAATAAAGATAGCCTAGAACAAATAGCTATTTTTGGACGTGAAGGCAAATACATAAAAGAACTTTATGTTGAACTAGATGAAACACAAGAAACGTTACGCTATTTTGTGTTTTCGGCAAGATGGAAACAAAGGATTATTCGCACATTTAATTGTGTGTTTAATAGTCTTGAAGGCAAAACGATAAAGAAGATCGTGCGGTCAAAAAGCTTTAAGATATCTCGATATACAAAGAAAAGTCATGTGCATATTAAGCTTGAAGAATATAAAGAGTATTTTGAAACTATACGCACACAAAAAGAACTTAGTGAAAAGCTCGGTGACTATTATTATAAACTACAAAACAGAGCATATTCTTATGCTCGAGAAATAGATAAGCTGATATATCTCAATGAAATATCATTATCGAAATTTTGTTTGCTTATTGGAAATGCGGGAAATGGAAAAACAAATGCTCTATGCAGAGTTTCTCAGCTATTAATCAGAAATGGCTTCCCATGCATATTCATTAATGCGAAAGACATTCAAAAAAAGAACTGCTTTGATTATTTTATTGAGCGACTAAATATGCCAGATATGATTAAAAAATATTATAAAACATATCTCTTTGCGACGAATGTGCTGCTTCTATTAAGAAGAAAGCATTTAGTCCTTGTTATTGATGCAATAAATGAAAACGATCATGATGAGTTCGCTGAATCTTTAGGCGAGCTTGTTACTAGACTGGGCAAATATAAGAGATTGAAAATTCTAATGTCATGTAGAAGTGAGTACTTTGACGCAAGATATAAACGGTTTTTTGAACGTAGCGCGTCGCCAATTTTAATAAGTACAGGTGAGTTGGACTATAGCACTAGGGCGAAAGCGCAGATTCTTTCTGCCTATTCAAAACATTTTATGTTTAACGGGCGAATCTTCTCTAATGCGAAAAGAGATTTATTCCGATCTCTGCTTCTGATGAGGATATTTTTTGAAGTCTATGAAAACAAAAATGATCGTGTAGCTAGTTTGAACAATCATGAGATATATCAAAGGTACATAGAAAAATTGGCCGAGCAAAATCAAGCTATTGATTTGAAGGGTATTTTAAATAATATGGTTTCCAAAATGCTTGTAGATGCTGACTATAGTGGTGCTGAACTCAGTGCATTAGGAGTAAGTTCAGAAACATTTGATCAACTGAAAAATATGCTAGACAACAATCTGTTAATCAGTAAAACTTATGTCAAAAACGAAGGGTTGATAACGGCAGAAAAGCAAGAGAAGCTATATTTTGTGTTCGATGAATTGCGTGATTTTTGGATATCAAAGTGTTTGCTTAGCCAAGACGATGATGGCAATTTTTTCCAGATATGTGACAACTTATACACGAACCGAAAATCTCCGTTAGAGGGCATTTTAAAGCATGCGTATATTCATTTTAAGAAAACAGGAAAGCTTGATAATTGCAAAAAGATATTAGATACATATTGCGATGAAAACATCCATGCTTGGAAGTATGTTGAACAACATCGTTGGTATGAAGGCGCAGAAAACATATTTGCAAGTTTTGGCATTACAATTATTTTTAGTAATATGGAAATGGTTTTAGATTTTGAAAAAATATATATCCTTAATGCATCCAAGAATGACGATCGTGATTTTTGGCAGATGTTTTTTTATTTGTTAGCGAATGAATATGTAGAGGAAAGTCTCGGCGTTAGTGTTTTAGTTGATGCCGTCTGCATGCTTGACGATGTTGCAGATTTTACAAAGCTATTTGCCCGTTTAAATTCGGATCAGTATGGCGAAGAAAGACTTGCTTTCAAGATACATTTGAAATTAAAGTCTCTTGAAGAAAGTGGCTCAGAGATTTCTGTTGGCATTAAATGGTTTATACTTCTGATTAAGATTGTGGATCCTTCAGAGGACGTGTTTGATGATCTTCTGGAAAAAGTGATAGCTGAAGAACGTGCGTTCGGCGAACTCGTTGAAAAAATTAAAATGCCGGAAGTGAAGAGCGGATTATTACAACTAAAAGACGGGAAGAGGCCGGTTATCGGGGATGAAGGCCACATGCCATTGTTTTTTAAAATATCTTTTGGAAATGAGTGAAGGGGAATATGCCGATAATCAATGAGAAAATATATTTCATTAAAACCAAAGGGCTAAATAAATCTGCGTTTCGAAAGTATTTGGGAGTTAGGCGGAAAACATACATGGACAATGTAATGGTAAGGTTGTTTAGTTACTACTATTCAAATGCTACATCTCTAAAAAAGGAATATCGAAAATATTACAAAAAAGAATTTGCAACCTTCGAAGAGTTTTTATCTCAAAAACATAATTTGACTCCGAACGAGATTGAACGATTATTAGAGAATGCATACTATAAAGATTTATCGATAGTTCCAGACTATGATATTGCCGAGCTTATGAATGACGACACCATAAGCTCAGCGGTATTATCTTTCGCAAAGGAGAATGTTGGATGAAAATAAGAGATGGTTTCGTGACGAATAGTTCTTCGACCAATTTTTTGATAATCTCCAAAGAGGAGTTAACTGAAGATTATTTATATCACAAGCTCGGATTCCAAGACGGATCTCCACTCGAGGAGTCAGGGAGGCAGTTTTGCGCCGAGGTGCTAAGTGGAACTAACCGTGAAGTTAGATGGTTTGAGATAGATGAAATAAACTACTCATCTATTCTTGAAATATTTGGAAAAGAGAGTGCAGAAAAATTCAAACAATTAGATAAAAAAGGATTTTATGCATATGTAGGATATACAAGTTCGGATGAAAGTCATCTTACCATTCATTTTACTATTGATAGTTTCGAAATAGATGAGAAAGATTTTTACATAAATGGCCGAAATAGTGCGTGGTAGCGTATATGATATACTATAAAGATAAAAAACATTCGTTTGTGGAGCTGTTTAATGAGAAAAATGGCTTTTTAATTCGTAGCAACAAAATTGTTGATGGTATCGAAAGCAATATGCAGGCAGATAGAAGATCATTCCCTGAGCTTATAGATATTGGTATCATGGGGCACTGCCATGCGGTCAAAAGTGGAATGTGCAAAAGCGCAGGTGTTGATTGTTATCAAGATTCTTTATCTCGTAATAGACCTAATATGTCGGTGGAAGACTATAAGCGGCTCTTGTACCAGTGCAAAGGAAAAACTTTTCAGGTTGCACTTGGTGGTGCCGGAGATCCCAATAAACATGAAAGTTTTCAAGAAATACTGCAATATACAAGGAGGCTTGGCATAGTTCCGAATCTTACGACTAGCGGATATAACCTTTCAAATGACGAAGTTGGCCTTATGAAAAACTATTGTGGGGCTTCAGCCGTTTCTTTCTATTCAAGACTTGACAAGTCGATGAACGAGACAAACCTTACGACCATATCAGCTATAAATTCATTAGTTGATGCTGGTTGCAAGGTGAATGTCCACTATGTTCTTTCAGAGGATACTCTTGAAGAAGCACTTATCAGGATTCAATATGGTCTTTTCCCAAAGGGAATAAATGCCGTTGTTTTTCTTTTATACAAAGCCGTTGGAACCGGAAAGCAAGAGAAGGTTCTTAGCGGCAATGATGGAAGATATATTGAGTTTTTGAAACATATTCACTTGGCTAAGACAGATTTCAAGATTGGTTTTGATACGTGTCAATCGCCAGGCCTCTTTTGCCATAATCAGGAATTAAGTATTGAAACTATCGACGCCTGCGAAGCTGCACGCTTTTCGATGTATATTGACAGTGATTTGGTAGCTTTTCCCTGTTCGTTCGGATGCAATCAAACAGATTATTGCGTTGATTTGAAGCAGTCTTCAATAGAGGAGGCATGGAATTCAGATCAGTTTGAACAATTTCGTTTCAGGCAAGATACCATGTGCGGCACTTGTGATATCGAGGGGTGTGTGGGATGTGCGCTGGATATTGATTTAAATGTATGTGGGAGGTTTAATTAGGGTTATTATAGTGTAGGGCTATTCTAGATGTCTTTCTCTACGACCTCTGCAAGCAAGATCTGGCACTGTCACTTTCATCAGGCGGTGCATGCTGGGCAACAACCGAACTCCGCTAAATTGCCCGCTACACATCTGAAGTGCTCCCGAGTTGCCTTCTTCCAAGGCAATCAAGATTTCTTCCTTGATTGCCTTATAGGCTACCGCCAGCATTTCTTTCGGCACACCGGTTCGCTCGCTCGTTTCACAACTTGCACCCATGAGAAGGAGACAGAATTTTCCATTCCCGGTGCCTCTCTTTTCTTGCCATAGATAGAACAGTCCTTGTCTTTCTTGATAACATGAATAGAATTCTAGGATTTTACAATAACGCTACATTCCAGTTCTCCATATTCTTTCAAAATCAAATACGATATATACCCGTCCACCAAAACGTCCTCCGCATTCACATGTATTGGTTTATATACTTCTCCATGTATAAGGAAAAACAGTTTTCTACTCAGGTATTTTGATTCTTTAGGCGGGGATCGCATGTGTGCCGGAACAATGATGTGCTCCAAACGCATAGTCTTGCTATTGGTGAAATCAAACATTTTTGGCTGTAAAATCGAACGTCCGCATGTAATTGTTCTGGCAAGCCTGTGTGCTACTTTATTGTTACGCCTATTTATGTGCGTAATGGAAATAGTGTAGTCGTGTCTCAGTCTCCGCAAAAGTTTGCGGGTTTTGTGCTTGTCGTTTCTGCTCTTTTTGCGATTTACAATGCTGATCAACCACTCTGCATCTCCAAAAATTTGAATCCGGCTACCGTGGCTGATGTGTTGTTCAATATACTGGAGCAGTAGATGCAATGCTCGTAACTCCGCACAGTAGCTGGATGTCAATTTTTCCGGAACAACCTGTGAATGTACAATTTTTCCGTCTGCTTCGACCACAAACGCGCAACCTGAAATTTCGGGTTTGTATGAGCCATCAAAATAGCAATCGTAACTACTCATAAACCTCCTCCTCAAATCCGGTTCTTCCTCTGCTCAACAAGCTTGATACGCTCTTCTATTTCGTGAACAATCTCTTCGCGTCGCCCTATGTATATGAGCTCAGCCTTTGCTAGAATCTCCGTACACTCATCGCCGATACCTTGTAGCAAACCAGGGTCAAACCAACTCAAATCGCGCACAAGGTTGATTTGATGCGAGTGTGTCGACCTGAACGGTTTGCTTGTTGTCTCAATGCGGTTAGCGTAAAACTCAAGAGATGTTCCGCAGTCGTAGATCGGAGCGAGCCCATACCATTCCAAGGTATCTGCATTGCGGATAAAGCCAAAGTTGTTCCAGTGCCGCTGGGTATTGGCGATGATATAATCCAGCACCAGCATTTTCTCGATGTCCGACCGAACATTGGGAATCCCGAGCGCATCAGCGCAACACAGCAGATGCGGGAGTGCGGAGCCATAACCGTCGTGACGTATGACCTGAATGACACGAAAAGCCGGGACAAACTCTGTCTCCTGCGTGACAAAGGTTTCGCAGAGACTATAGGGCTTGTCCCCTTCAAACGTCAATGTATACGGCACATGGGAGATACCTAGCCGCCGCATGATTGCCGAGGCAATCAGTTCGTTGAAGGGCTCTTGTTGATAGTCGCCGCTACCGGCTTTCATCAACAACCGTTTTCCATCGACTATAACCCATTTCTTTTGCGACTGTCCATCGGTTGTGTTATCTGGAGACATAAAGTCAATCTGTTCAGGCGGATCGCCGCCAAACAAAATATTGCCGACGTCCGGCGAGAAGTCGTTCTCGAAAAAGTTGATGTCATCCCACTTCAAATCTTCGCCTGTGGGGCAAATCCAGTAGTGATCGGACAGACTGAGAGCATATGATTTGAGCGGCAACGTGGTTATGCCCTGCGTATACTGCTCCACACTGCCGGCACCCAATTTAGGCAGTGCCCTAGAGAGCTCATTGCGTTTTTGGAAAATTGCGCGATATCGCCACCAACCATTTAGAAATGCAGGTGAGGGTTGACCTTCGTTGTCGCCGTCTGTGTGGATTGTGCCTATGGGTAAATGGTCATAGTTGTGAACCTCTCCGATTTCGACAACGAGCCCGCTGGCCTTGTCAAAGACGAGGTCGATTACGGGGATGTTTTTGTGCATGAGTGTGTAGTTCATATGTGTTTTACCTCCGGTTCTGTTGTAAGCAAAAGCTGGTGGGCAAGTCTTGCGCCTGCTTTCATGCCGATCTCTATGAATACAGATTCGTAACTTCCCAATGCCTGTGCCAAATCGTAATATGCCTCATCTAGGCCATCCTCATCGTCTGTATAAACAGCTTGCAAGCGTTTGTAGATTGCATCGCTCCCCTTTTCCAGGCGAACTCCGTAGGCTTGGTCTTCTGTTTCGATAGGTTCTACGCCGCGCAATAAAAACTCTCGCATCTGACTTAGATCCACTCTGGTGAAGATATCTTCGATGTATGTGCTCATATTAAATACTGTTCCTTTCTATCTACGCACAGCGGGCGCAAAATGCGCCCGCCTCTTTCTGCTTATGAGTTGTTGGCTGTTTTGGGACAGGTCGTATCAGAGTCCAGTTTCTATGGTGGCGAGTATTTAACTCTAGCCGTACTCGTCTTGCGTGCTTTTCATTTGCTGTATATATGTACATACTTAATCCCCTTTATTTTTTATCATCGTCTGGCAAAATGCTTTCCGGCTCTCCTAGTATCCGTTCTAATGTCCTCTGATGTCTGGCATCGAGCTGTTCAATTGGCGTTTTGCGCATAATCATTTCCCACCACAGGCTTGTTTCGATCCCGCAATCCCCGCAGGTTCTGGGGGAAACAATCTTGAACATCCCCATTTTAGGAGGGTAATCCCAACCGCCCTCCCAAGCATCCTCGCTTGTAAGGAGTACTTCCTTTCCACAGCTCTCACAAATATGGCGCAAAATGGTGTCTTGCTCAATTTCGGGTGTAGCCTTACCTTCTTCGCACCACCTGCGATATAGATCGTTCATCTCTCCGAGTGTGTATGCTGTGTTTGCGGTATAAGCTGTGCTGCCCGTGTGGACTTCCCCGCCTTTGATCACTTGGATTACGCCCGTGATAACACGGTTTCCATCGGCAAATTTCCCCGTCTCCGGGTTAAACCGCGGGTCTTTCGAGACTCTCCCGTACAGAACAACAGGGCGATCGCCGTCAAGTTTGGCAAAAGCAGGCTCCGGATTATCAAGGACACCGTAGATGTACGGTAGCGTAACGATAGCCCAGTCGGTGATATGTACTTGACGTAGCTCTCGCTCAAGCAAGGTGATAATATTGTCCTCTTCAATATGTTTGTATATCGTATTGTCTTCCTCGACCACAATATCATAGGAGTGCCAGTCGAGCCCTATGGCACCACCAAAATCAGCAACTTCGATTTTCCCCGTCTTCTTGCCGGTGCACCATAAAAATTCGACAGTATCACCGGGCTTAAATTTCATCGGAGGAAATTTGTCTCTCTTATTCATTCGTTGTTTTTCTCGCTTTCCTAAATAGTATTTATATAGCTAATAACAGTTGATGGCATTCGTCCATGCGGCTCTCCACCTTGCCTCCGTGCTTGGTCCAATCCAACAGAGACCCCAGGTGCCGTCTGCCTTGATGGGTCGCAAAGGGAGCATAATGTGCGCATGGGGATTGCTGTTGCCCTTGTCATGGATGCAAACATCGGCGCACATACCACCTGTCACAAAATTTTGTCTTGCATATTCACAGGCGAGGGCGATGCTTTGTTCTCGTGGTAGCTTCTTTGGTAAGCTCAGTTGGAGCTCCCAAGCAAGCCAAGCGTTTCGGCCCTGCTCCATATGCTCTACGGCGTTCCATAAAGTGGCACGGTCGGTGTACTCGCCCGGGGCGTGACCAGGAAGTAAAACCTCTTTGTAGATAATACCGCCCTTGTGACTGTAGTCGTATACCTGCCCATCGTACGTGGAGAGGATTCTCTCTCCCGCCCGATAAGCCGCTGCTGCAACGGCGGGACGCCCTTTGCCTCTCCGGAGTATCTGGATATAGCAAGAGTAGGTCGTCACAGTTACCGATCCCACCAAGGCATACCGCCATCGTAGGTTTGCCTCGAAATATGTTGCTCTCTGCGCTGATAGGGCACACACCAGTCCGGCTGACACTGTGGTGGTGCATGCGGTATGTTGGCCATACCCCCGGCGTATTTCGGCACCCATACCATATCGGCAACAGCCACACCGTGGGCGATCCTGCTCGTAATGCTGTCTCCACCCCAATAACGTATCTCCGGATCAAGAATTGTCACGTTTTCTAGCCCTAAGCCGTTGGTTTTATTGCTTTTAGAGTGATATACACTCATCAGCAACTGCACCTCTACGCCGGTAGCAAGTTCTCGGTTCAGATCAATTTCGTGGATGCGCCCGGAGGTACTATCAAGATGTCCGATGCTGGGGGCAATGGGCGAGGAACATCGTCCCTCGAAGCGGAATGTATCTGACTGATCCAAGTAGCACTTATGCATCAAGAATTCTCGCATATCGGGATGCTCGCTCAGAATTTCCGGCTGCTCAATCGTAATGCTCCGATATGGCTGTGGCGGCGGATACCAGCCCACACTTACAGCTCGCCGCCTGGCCTCCTCCAGTTTGGAGCCGTCAATGGCACTTGCGATGTGGGAGTAAACGATGCGCCCCCGTACAAGCCCTGTGGTGCCCGGTGGGATGTTGTCAAGTTGGACTTTTTGGTCTTTGGTTCTTGCGATAGTTTGCATTTACTGTGCTCCTTTCGGTTTTTCGATGTATAAACTTGTCCTTATATGTTCAAAATCTGCTGAAATGGATCGCTTGTCGATCCATTGAGTGCCTGAAAAAACGCCGCAATCAAATGATTGCATCGCCTAATATAAAAGAGTGTTCTATCAATGGATAAAGCCCGATCACATAGTTGTGACCGGGCTTCAACTTATTTCGTTTGTCTACAATACGTCGATCTTATCAGCCAATTCCCGAATCATAGCACTAATAGTCTTTGGTTCAAGCCTCTCCTCGCTTTTTAGTGCAGCGGTTACACTCGATAGCAGCATATGCTCTGCACTGAACTCACCTAACAATAAATAATCTATGCTCACATGCAAGGTCGACGACATCCTGACTAATGTATCTATAGAAGGAATGCGTGACCCTCTTTCTATATGACCCACATGTGAAACAGAAAGCGAAATAGACTCCGCAAGCTGTTCTTGTGTTAGTTTCGCCTTCTTTCTCGACTGGCGTATACGTTCCCCTAAGGCTACATAGTTGATCTCTCTATCCATCGTCTCACCTACTTTCTCTTGATTATAGAAGAAAACAGGCGCAACATGAACCGACAACTAGCGTCAAGAAATATTGACTATTGGCAGTATTTTAGATATACTGGTCGAGATATGCACAAATGATAGAGGAGCGATGCAGATGAAAAAAGCCATAGTTTTGATCCTACTAGCCCTATTACTGCTCACCATGGTCGGGTGTGGTGGAAGTGGTGCAACCGAAGATGCAGACGAGTTGCTTGAATGGAGAACACAGGAAGATCAAATGGCGTATATGCCCGACCTGCTCACACTCAGCGAATTTTTGAGCGTTAATGACCCCGTGCTTTTCTTTCGGGCACGCGAAATAGATAGGCGCGAGCGGCCTGATATATTCTATTTCCATAACGGTCAGTTGCTTGTCGCCTCTGGCGCGGGCTTAAATTTTGGAGAGTTATCTAGTATGTCCGATGATGAAGTTATTGCTGTAGTCAAAGACTTTGTGCAGGATCAAAGCAATTTGATACACAGTTTAGAAGATCACATTCTCTGGTTGGAAGAACAAATACCAAGAATACAAATCGAGTACGATAGACATGGCGATGCCATTGATTTATGGTATTTGGAAGATTTAACCTATCGCTTAGCCCACCATGAAACGGAACTCATCACAGTTAAAGATGCTGTGGCTTCGGGAGAGCTGGCTACATTTTTTACCACGCCGTATTTCCTCAGTGTACGCGCAGACGGGACAGGAAATGTGACAGAGTTTGTCACCTTGCATAGAGGGTTTGGCTATTGGCATGATGGCGGTGACGTGTTAACGCGCTTTGTATGGCGCACGGGAACGGTAAACCTCTTTCCACAGATCGCATCCGGCATTATTTATGATGCAACCTACGTTGGATTTTTCTCTAGTGCGGACACCCAAAATACTGGAGGGCAAGTTTTTGTAACTCGCGCAACGAACGACTTTCCCCAGCTCGTGTTGAATTCCCCGCGATCAGAGGGCATCGAAACAGACGTTGAGGCCGCCCTTGCAAGGTTAGAAGCAGAACTTGAATCTCGGACAATGCCACGATAAACAAAAATAGGAGAAAAAACAATGAAAAAAAGATTAATTACCCTCGCATTAGCGGCACTAATGCTAATCGCCCTGGTCACATCGGCGGCCGCAACAAACACGCACAACTTTACAGATGTATCACAAGGCGCATGGT
>Ga0136643_10016570_pt1 | contig 11083 bp, 4 predicted proteins | sample TergutLab28metaG_FD_96883 | JGI IMG/M metagenome (GOLD analysis project Ga0136643, IMG submission 96883) | Labiotermes labralis P1 segment gut microbial communities from Petit-Saut dam, French Guiana - Lab288 P1 (version 3) (version 3) | ecosystem: Host-associated > Arthropoda: Insects >... | reverse complement strand
TTCAACTTTGGATATAGGTGTTTTGGGTTATATCGGTATACTTTAACATAAGGAACACTCTCCCGAAGTCTGGCACATTCCTCCTGGGACAACCTGTATATATGTCTTTGTGTGTTGTATTGCATAGACGTGAAAAATAATCTGCTAACGTCAGGGAAGAGTGGCCGCGCGGTCTAAGGCGTGGATCTGCGGCCGCTCGTTTTTTGGGATCGTGGGTTCGAATCCCGCCGGGGGCATGAGTGTCTTTCTGTTGTGAGTGTTGTATGTTGTCAGGCAGAGGTTGCTGCGTCGGACTGATCACTCTTCCAGAGGAGTTCTATCGAGTGTGGCGTGTCTCAGTGTGATCGTGAAGCCCCGATAATGAGGAGACACTGGCCTACTAGGGGCTGTTGGGCCATGGGCAAAATAATCGTCATTTTCATGACTTAGTGTTAATAATATTTTATTCAAAATGTGCCTTTAGTGTGTATCCAATAGAGCGTGTGTTTTATAATTATGTTTGTGGTCCAGGGAAGTGTCTGTGCCTTTTACTGACAAACGGGCCCCACGAAAAAAAACTGTTCACTTCTGGTTTATATTTCATCTAGTGAAAATGAGATGATTAAAATATATTATATTTTAAGAATATTTTCTCTGCTATGCCTTTTTCTTGCTGCCCGATCGTCGCACGTGTTTCATCCATTCAAACGTATTCTGTTTGAACATTTTAACAAGAACGTGTTTGAGGAAAGTGCAAATTATGAAAATTTTCAGTACTGGTAAACACTTCTCTTGAATATCCTTTCGCTACCTCTCACCTACACCCAGATATCCACCTTAGCAGCATTTTATCAAAAATCCTGATCCTCCCTCAGGGTGAAAGATGAAAGGTAATAAATAAGGACTTCACTAGGCCTAAATTTGGGTTATTTTCATGGTTTGTAACGTATTTATTGAAGATATCAACTACAGAACTTTTCTTTAGGATTATTTTAGATGTGATAAGATGACGATATAATCAATAATTTAAACGTTTGGTAAGTAAGCTCGAGTACCTCTTGTAGGTATCGACTGTGATATTTCCTTAGGAAACACAGTGGTCCAGGCGAATGATGTCTAACATCCAACTTATATTATAAAATACTAGGTAAGGATAATGGGCGTTACGATTTTTGTTTCTGTATTGTGATGCCTACGTAATTGTTTGTTTCGTAGTTCACGAGTGGTCTCTCATATTCCTACGTCTGTGTATGGGATTGTTCCGGTTTTTCTTATTATTAACGTTAACAACTTCACCAACCTCAAGAAAGTCTCTCCCGCGACTTCTTGGCCTTCCAGTTACACATCTTATTGGGGAATTTTAATTTACTGCTATTTTTATTCGGTTATTTCACATGTGATGTGAACTGCACCGTTCAAGTTGTGTCATATAATTTAAACTTGTATCTTACCTCAGTGTGATGAAATTCTATCTGAACCTGTAGATGTACATCTGCCTAACGGCTTCCATTGTGTAGACCTTACCTGCGTGTAGATTTTTAAACTATATGCATGAATGAAGAAAAAAATAATATTTGTTACGTTTCTATTCTTAACTTATCGGCTTTTCATTTACTCGGAATCTGGCTTTAGTCATCAGACTTATTAGTGAATCTCGTAGTGGGGGGGACGTTGGTAGAAGCGGACGCCACTAATTTTTAGGTAGCCCAGCGTAATTTGCTTGGATTGACTGAGGAGAAGCAGATACTTCACATTAGTACTATTCAGTCCGTAGGATTATCGTACATAAGACACAGAACAGCCATCTTTACCGACGTGACAATACATAAGTTAGCTCTCACCGAAGCATGGAACAATGGCTCGAGAGTTTAAGCTGTCGGATACAGTATGCGCCTTCACTGGGCCTCTATTGTGATGATTCACTGTTGCTTTTTGTTTCAGTAATTATTTCCACACGCGGTATAATGATTTCTCTCTATCCTTCTCATCAATATTTTCAGGTAAGGAGCAAGCTCTGCGAAATGCTTTATACAACGAATTGCTTACGCCATATTTGTAATTAATTGAACCAATTTGTTTCAGATAATTTGCGTCACGTAATCATTATAACAAAGAATGAAACATCCTTTAATGTTACTAGTATGCACAAATGGCTGTCAGAATCCCTGAAACCCAAGTAATCTTCCTTTATTAGAGTCCTAATGAACACATTCCACCACGCAAACATAAACCCTCTGCACTTACAGGCGAAAAGCAGAACGCTCAGAAGAGTCTTCATTTTAAGGCTCTATCACTAAAACAATAAGGACTAAGTACATTTGCAGCTAGGTTTAGCAATAAAATTTGAGTTTTGTGCAGTACTGTGCTCTCCCATACCACAGCATGAGTGGAATTACAGTTGGCGAAAGCATTAATGTGTTTTGTTTTGTTTGATGAATCCTTTAACAACAGTCAATATGACAGGACATAGTCAAATGATATAAGAATCAGAAAATAAGGAAATGGAACGAACATGACGTATTTTGAAACAAACTGCCGGATCAATTAAATATAAGATAACTAGGTTCCGACAAATATGGAATATTTCCAGACAATTCTTATACAATACAAAAAACGACATAGAAGATGAACGACATTTACGTCTGGCTTTCATTTCTTTGTCAACAACTGTTGAACCATTAGAGCTAACCGTCTGGAATCACGAACACGACACGGCTTAAACTTACGTACAATTTCTGTATGAATAGTTCGTTTAAGAAGAGAATATGGACAGGTAAACCTTGACACCTTCTATTATTCTGCCAACAATTAACATATACAAAATAGCTATTTAGCATTCAGTCTGCCCTAAGAATAGGAATCTAATGAGAGCAGTAATAATAATAATAATAATACCAATCAACAGCGACATGTTTTGAAAATGCTCTCAAAGTCATATTAAACATTTGATCATGTACGCAGCAGGAACCCACCCTTAAAATATTTAAATATGTCGACCATTGTTCTTGGATCTTAAGTTTGAATTACCCAGTGCGGGGAAGGAATAACCCTCAATAACACAATGCAAATTGACATTACTGGAGCTGTTTATTACATGATATCTGAAGTAAGTTTAACATTATGTAATGTACACCAACAAAATGTAAACTATTATAATTTAATTAAAACATTTAATTAAAAAATATGCATTTTGTTGGTTTACATTACGTAACTGTGTCACAATTCAAGTTAAAAAAACACAAGTTTAATATTGTTAGCGTCTTTATGAAATTCGAGAAGAGCTGCTGGAAGTGTTCAGAAGATCAAGGTGCAAAGAATGTATGTGGGAATTTTTTTTTTCCGGCGTGGCGTAGGCTCTTCCGCATTTTCAGTGGCACTGAACGCAAATTGCTGTTAGCAGATACAGTCTAGTCCCCTTCTTTGTAAACGCCTCATTAATCGCACAACCAATAAAACATCGTCCTTTAGCCAGACATTAGGAGTGAATTAGAGTTCATTCACGCCGTTTAAAGAGTATGTTTTTGAACACGATACCAATAAAAATAAATTAAAATGTACTCGCATAATTAAACATAGAATTAGTGAATCTTCAGAATCGTCTAGAAACTCGCACACATTTTAATCGTTTCGAACCACAATATTTGCTGTACATACAGCCAAGTCTAAACAGTGCAAACGCTGTGAAATGTCCACAGAATATATTAAGGATTTTTATATAATGAGGTACAGGATAAATTTCACTATAGAACGGGCCATGAAGGCTTGGAGGGAAGGAGAGGTATAGCTCTACTCTTTCTTTAACCTCAGCGCTAGCTGGTAGGGTGGTCAACGCCACGCTCTGGCCGCTTTACGCCCTGGAAAGAGACCCGATAGCCTTTGTTCAGGAGGCTGTGTGGCCCCCAGGGCCGGTCTGTAAAGGTGCGAAAAATCTCACTCCCACTGGGATTCGATCCCTGTACCGTCCAGCCCGTAGCGAGCCGACATAACTTTCATATAATTCTGGAAATAAACTGCGTTTTTCTAAACACACAAATGTAAAGGATGCAGTAATGGGGAAACATTTTGTTTTGTGTGAGGCAGAAGCTGATTGTGGGGGTTGAAAGTCGTAACAGCTCATTGTTCTGTGGTAGGTCCACAGGAAGTAGAACGGCGACGTGCAGAAGGGACTCGTAGTAGGGCAACCTTATTGGAGTCCGTAGTAATTGAAATTCTGCCTAGAACAGCCCATAAAGAACCAAAAGAGGAGTAAATATATGGCTGTACTCTTTCTTTAACCTCGGCAATAGTTTGGAATGGGTGATTAGCACAACGCCCCGGTCGCTTTACCCGCGGGAAAGAGACTCGGTGCCCATTGTACAGGTGGCCGGTCTGGACGGGTGCTCTTTGGGTACTTAGCATTTGAAAACATACATCTATAAGAAGCTTAGGAAAAAATTAGTGCCTATAATTAAGTGCAAAGTTTCCAGTAATTCTCTTGAGATGTAAGTGATGAAAAAGTAGTGTGTAGGGGAGATTACCATTTGGCTTTGAGTGTAGCATGTCCATAGATTAAACTTACATGATAAACCAACAAATGCACTTTTACAAATATGTTCAATCACATGTTATTACTCTTCAACAAACTGTTTTTGTGTACTTTAACGATAACATCATATGCTATTTCATGTTCACAGGGAGCTGTATAGAAATCATGCGTAACACCAAGTGGTTTTATCACACACTTTTGTACAATAAATAGTATAATGACTGTACATTAGTAAGGCACTTTGATGATAGTCACAGCAATGGCCGAAACATGTTGGTCGAAAGTAATGATGTGTGATTGAATATATTTATGAAAGCCAATTTATTGGTTTATCAGTAAGTATCAAACGCACTGTTCGGCTGTTCGCTTTTTAGTACAGTCAGTCGTGAAGTAAGCGCTGTACAAAGGTGTGGTGAATAAGGAACATTACTTCCTGTTCATACGGTTAGAAAGCGTCTCTGATCGTCATGAAGAGTTTAGCTTACTTCCAGCTGCACACTGCGGAGTTGGAATTATAAAGTTATGAAGCTGTGCCTCTATATTTAGGATATATTCTTAAAACATCACATTTTTAAAGACTTTAGTATTCTTATAATAAAACCAACTAGATTAACTAATTTCTGAAATTTAATTTTGGAATAAATTTCTACATGTTTGGGATGGTTCCTCTGTCCATCATCAGGAGTTTTTCACTGTACACAGCGATGGTATATGTCACACAGGTTTGCTGACAGCAAGCTGTCAGCAAACCTGTGTGACATATACCATTGCTGTGTGTGTACAGTGAAAAACTCCTGATGATGGACAGAGGAACTGTCCGAAACATGTAGAGTTTTATTGCAAAAATATATTTGAGAGATTAGTGCATCTAGTTGGTTTTATTATAAGACTTTACCACGATAAACGTTCACCTGAACGTCAAATTAGGTTTTAGTATGTAAAACTACAATCATATTTTCAACTCCTTCCATGGTTGGATGGGACATCTTTATTTATTTTCACAGTAAAGTGCCCATAGAGTGTTCACACCAAGTCTTCAACTTACGCCATTCATACTCTTTCCTGTCGACTGTGTTTGAATCATGACACGTTGCACCGCATTTTATGTAATTTAGGTGTGAAATACTACATTTCCCTTTCTTTCTACCGTTCAGATTATACACACTTGAATACTAAACTTTAATAGTGAATAATAAATTTAAATATCGTTTCATGTAAGCGGTCGCGACCCAACTTCAAATATGGGTGTTACTTAGAAAATTTACTTATGCGTATGAGAAACCAGCGAACATCCTTAAGACTATATATATTTTCAGACCGAGTTACGAACTAGGAACTTTTCAAATACCAAGCATGGCTGCTAACAGCTCGATTGCTAATTTCTGCTCGCTACTCGCCTTCATCCGTGTTTATATATGAAACTCTGTAAACGCTTCTATAGAGTCCACACGGGTCTGATTGATCTGCGGTTGTTTGATGTCGTTCTTATGTCTGCTTGACTAGGAACTTCATCTGACATGAACGCCAAAACCACAACTAACTTCGGTGACATTATATTGCTATTGAATAGCCTACTCTGGTAACGGAAGTTCGTAACGACATCATCAGCATCTCCAAACTGTCAGAGTTGGACTTTCCGTGATCCATTCCGGTGTCACTTGTCATCTGCTGTACTGCCTTCGCTTCCTCGTTTCAGCCGGTCTGCACTTCTTCAGTAATTTGCAGATTACGTCCCTCTGCACTGTCACCTTAGCAGATATCATTTGATTCTTTTACTCTTCCTCAATCACTCACTTTTCTTTTTATCCTCTGCTTCCGCTTTCACTAAACGTGCCCTCTAACTTGCTTTATATCGCAGTAACTTCTGAAGATGAATTTCTAGACCAGGTTTTAACTTTAGCTTCGCAAAGAAAGCTGGGCTCAATGAAATTAATTTGGTGTAATTAATTTTTAACAATAACATAAGTATAAATATTCTAAACTGAAATTGTGCAAGTAAATGTCTTTTGCAATTTTTTGGGCTTTCGCTGTAGTGCTGTACAGGTCTTTGGTTTTTCTGGGAACAGCTGCTCTGTCTCTGGGTGGTTGGTGCCTAATGTTTCCAGAGACAGTAATGGTTTCATATTCAAGATCTTAAATTTCCGCGAAGAACCTTTGACCCTTAAATATGAAACCAGCAAACTGTCGCGAAAATTCAGGCACCAGACTTCTGTCTTTCTTCGTTGGTCACTAATTAGATCGAACTCTTCTGTTCATAATTAATTCTGGAACAATGAATCTCTTAAATACATTGTGAGGAAGGACAGCCTTTTTGTAGGGGTCGATCAATACAGGAGGTCAAATCACACGAAAGAGGAGAAAAATACGCAATGACTTGGTTTTAACCACAATATAGCAGTATTAAGATGATAACACAATGTAGGATCATAACCTAAGAATAATGTATGTCTATTTCGCTCTGTTCTAGGTGTAATTCTCGAATATGTGTTACGTTGTGATTTTTAATAACTGCTGGAATGTATTAAACTTCAATAGTCGATTGTTTCCGAGTACCGCCTTACAATTAGCGGTCTCCTTGTAGGTCACCCACAATCGAAATCATTTGAACGTAACGTAAATTGTGGTCTACATCGAAGGACAAACGTGCATTTGCCAAGTTCGAAACGTTAAAACAGACAAGTTATTAGCTGTCTTCCAGTTTTCCTTGTAGGATCAATGCAGTAGTCAAATTAATGTCAGAAATAGCTAAGTAACAGGGAGAAAGTTTCAAATTCTTCCACATTAAGGCAAGACTTTTTGTAGATACAGTTCTCAGACACTGTTCCCTGAACAAGGACATTTTATAATTTCCGTGTACAATGGAGGCGCACTGTGTGTGTAACCATACACTTTGAACTGTGGGGTGGCATTTTCATATAAGCGAACACGGAGTATGTTGTTAATCTCACCCAAGTGTACTTTTTAATGAAGTTAATACTATGTGTCATAGATTGACAACACATTCCGTACACCTACTAAGGACATAACGTTTTCCGGCACACGGACCAGGAGGGTTGGGTTCGCTACAAGTACAGTCCATGCGGCATATGCAGTAAAAAAAACACGAGGACGCGGTTTTACTCGAGAAATTCAGACTTTCCCTACTATTTTCCATCCCACCCATGCTCCACATTCATGCCACTATGACCCAAAGAAGGAAATGCATTAGTATTTTTATTTTCTGTTATATTTTATTTTCCACAGTCGATGTCGAGTGCTAACAAGGTTTCTTTGTATTCTGGAAACCCCCGTTTCAAATCTCAACCCGGAGAACGGCTACACGTTTTCGTTGGTCTCTCCGCACCCTCGAATCAAATGGTCGTATAGTGTCAAAACGTATATCATGACAGGCTCCGTCATTGGTCTCTCCAATTCACAACTCATTGATCACCCTGTAACTACGTAATTGGGTTACAGAAATAATTTTTAAAAGTAGGCCAAATGAAAATACGTAACTTAATTTGCAGAAGGAAGGCAGTTTGCAAAGTTGCTTCTCTCGAATCTGACCTCTTTAGTTATGTTAATTTATGTACTTGGGTTAACCGGATTTTTTTTTGTCTCTCAGAAGAAAGAGGTCACCCAGGTTTCAGGCCACAACAGATTTACGGTTTTTTTTTATCCGTAAGCCTAATACAATAAATTACCCATTGTGTAGACAGCGTGGTACGGGCTGTGTCATTAAGTGTAATGCAGGTTAAATTCCATTTAAAAGAGGCTAACACATTGATACGCGAAGAGCTGCTCAGGAAATCATCCACATCTGATAAAATCTAAAATTTCTTAATAGTGTTTAGAGGAGCCTGTGGCTGTGCACTATCAAGAGTCATACCAATCCGGTTCATAATTTACATCACCTTCTTTCTCGTCAATTTTATTACAATTCCCATACCTACGCCTATAGTGACATTTCATTTTCTTCGGTCTAACTCTTTACCTGTGTTTATCATATCCTTCATAGGTTTTACACATCCCACCGTCATTTTATTCTTTTAAATCCAATAATACTTCTTGATGTCTAGAGTACACGAACATTTCGCCAATATAAAGTGACAAACACATTTTGCTTATTAATTTAAACAGTTTTATTAAAATCTAATTTAACTAGAACATGAATGTGGCTTTAGGCTATGTGAGAGACTGTTTGCATTAACAAGATGACGGTACGAGACTATCTCGAACACTCGACCGTCTGGCTGAAAACTTAGCTTATATGACATCAGCAGTCTGATGAATGTAGCGTCACAGGGCCAGGGCTTGGCAGGGCGCGATAAGAGTGCAGCCATCATCTTCAGCTTTTCTGATTTATGATCCGCATCGTGTGTGATGAAGGGTGGGAGATCTACACCAAACATTTCATCTCTCTCGTTGGGCATTACAAACCCTGGGCCCGAGACTGTTAATGAGATTTATAGGTAAGTCCTATCGCCTGCTATGGTAAATGGATCAGTTACAACCTGCGTATCTGAGAAGGAAACCTTCAAATTCCCAAACCCCTGCGTTTTAATTTTTCATTTAGGTTTAGTCGGAGCCGTGATAGCTCAGTTGGTATAGCGACTCGCTACGGGCTGGACCCACCGGGATCGAATCCCGGTGGGGGCAAGGTATACCGTACCTGTCCAGACGGGCTCTGAGGCCCACCCAGCCTCCTATACAATGGGTACCGGGTCTTTCTCGGGGGTAAAGCGGCCGAGACGTGGCGTTGACCACCCACCTCATCTAGCGCTCGGGTTAAAGAAAAAGTACAGCTATACCTGTACCCCCCCTCTGGACCTTCGTGGCCTGCTCTAAGGTGAACTTTATTTTACTTTACTTTACTTTACTTTACATGCAAATTAGTCATAAGTTAAAATTTCCTGTTTCCAACTGAACGTTTTCGATATCAAATCGTCGAGTACAAGTGATTTTTTTTTTGCTTCGTGCTTTTTGATATAATTATAAAATATTAACTTACAAAATGCATCCTCTCTAAATTAATATTTTAATTTTTTTACCTTCTGCATATACCTAAATCTTCAGGAAGACGGTTGTATATACAGATATATTATAACGTGTTTTACATGCAACAGAATAAGCAGTCTTGTAGGTAGCAGACTGTGTTCGAACACACTCTTCTTTGTACCATATATTCAACTCTTTTAACTATATTTATATTAGAGTTAAGTCTTCTTTTCTGGCGATACGTAAATATATTATTGAACCTCTTTCTCTTTAAGCATTTGATATCTATTCTGATTAAATCTTCTAACTTGTTGAATAATTTGCATTGAACCAAATTTAATCAATTGAATTAGAAATAATTTAGATTCAGTTGCTGGTCAATTAGGGAGCCAATCCAACCGGGGAAATTCGCTGAAATTGCGGTCTATAACATAAATTTTTCAGACACAGAGAGGCATGGACGTGCAGAAGCTGACCAAATTACAATCCTCAACTTTAGTCCTTTGCATTTTACACAATAATGTATATGTATACTTTCATAAAGAAGTATATGTTATTACGTTCAATTATAAAGTTACTTTTATCCTCGAGTATCATAAATTTTCTCAAGACACACAGCATTGTATTTTTGAAAAAGTTCTTTTTCACATACAGAATACCTGGATCATAAAATCAGCTAAGTTTAGCCACCATAATAGTTATTTATTGGCGATAATGCAGGAAAATTTGCTTCCATATATTTGGATTTTAAGATAAGCCTGGGGCATACTTATGCTGTTTCATATTCCGCCTCAAGTGCTAAGTAGGTAGGAGCTTGGTCGTGTCTCAGAGGCAGGCTGTACAAGGCTGCAAATAAGAAGATGCCGTAGCTGTGTCTGTTACCGAGAAAGGAAAGCCGGTCTTCTAGTCCCTAGGCAGTCTGCACTCCTATCCTTACTTAGACTTGGGCTGCGTCTGTCTCCGAGTTCTGAAACAAGAAGCGCCGTAGTTGAACAAAACGAACTGCATTTGTGTTCCTGCCGTCGAATATGCAATATGAATGAGGTGTCGTGAGTAGGGAACCGTGTCGGGTGACGTGGCAACACATCAATGTTTCAGACTACAGCACCAGAAGTTCTGACTTTTCAAACGAAAATATCCCCGAAAATTTAAACATTTTTGAGGTCGGATTGCAGTCACACAAACATTTACAACATTCTCTAGACGTCATTCTTACTGCGCACAGTCTCTTAACCATTGTTTCTTTTATTCGCTCATTTGAACTTTAGGTGTCATAAATTTTTCATTCAAAAGTCGACTTCATGTTACTCAGAAACTCGTGTGTGTGATTACAATGGAGGAGAATCCGAAGACGAGGTTCTTCTTAAAGCACTCTGTTAGATAACTGCAAACTTCCGGCTTCCTATTTGTCTTTGACTAATTTCTTACAGCAGTGTTGTAGACAGGGCGGGTGATAAAATCGAGAAGAATGCGATGGGTTGGACATGTGGCGCGTATGGGTGAGGAGAGGGGGTGTATAGGGTCTTGGTGGGGAAACCGGAGGGAAAGAGACCACTGGGAAGACCTAGGCGTAGATGGGTGGATAATATTAGGATGGATCTC
>Ga0136643_10016569_pt1 | contig 11083 bp, 12 predicted proteins | sample TergutLab28metaG_FD_96883 | JGI IMG/M metagenome (GOLD analysis project Ga0136643, IMG submission 96883) | Labiotermes labralis P1 segment gut microbial communities from Petit-Saut dam, French Guiana - Lab288 P1 (version 3) (version 3) | ecosystem: Host-associated > Arthropoda: Insects >... | reverse complement strand
TTGCCAACTTCGGTGCTGGTCACCGGCTACGACATCATCTTTTTTTTGGTCGCGCGCATGATTTTCTCGGGACTTGAACACATGAACGAAATTCCGTTCAACGACGTGTTTATCCACGGCATTGTCCGCGACTCGCAAGGGAGAAAAATGAGCAAATCGCTGGGCAACGGTATCGACCCGCTCGAAATTATCGCGCAATACGGCGCCGACGCCCTGCGTTTCACCCTCGCAACCGGAAATTCACCCGGAAACGACATGCGATTCCACAACGAACGCGTCGAGGCGAGCCGCAACTTCGCAAACAAAATTTGGAACGCGTCACGCTTCGTAATGATGAACCTATCCGATGACATCGAATACGCCGCGCCGAAATTCGACACGCTTGAAACGGAAGACAAATGGATTTTGCACAAGTTCAACGAACTCGCCGGCGAAGTGAACCAAAACATCGATAAATACGAGCTCGGAATCGCCGTGCAAAAGTTATACGACTTTATTTGGGACGATTTCTGCGATTGGTATATCGAACTTGTAAAACCGCGCTTCGGTGAGGAGAGCGCAAGCAACCTCGCGGCGCAACAAACGTTGGTTTACGTACTATCCAACACGCTGAAACTGCTCCACCCGTTTATGCCGTTTATCACCGAAGAAATTTGGCAAACTCTGCCCAACGACGGCGACAGCATAATGGTTTCCAAATTCCCGTCGTACGATAAAGAACTGGAATTCCCCGATGCGGTCGAAGAAATGCGACTGATTATGGAAGCAATCCGCGCCGTGCGCAACGTTCGCGCCGAGATGAACGTTCCGCCGTCGAAGCGCGCGACGTTGTATATCGTAACCGACAAAACCGAAACATTCGCGAACGGCGAAAAGTTTTTCCAAAAACTCGCCGGCGCGTCCGAAGTCATCGTAAGCGCTGACAAATCAAACATTCCCGACAATGCGGTGTCAATCGTCGCCGACCAAGCGGAGATATTCCTGCCGCAGGACGAATTGGTTGACCGCGAAAAGGAAACCGAGCGGCTAAACAAGGAAAAATCACGTTTGGAAGGCGAAATCAAGCGTGCGGAAGGTAAATTGTCAAACAAAGGCTTCACCGACAAAGCTCCCGCCGCAGTAATCGACGAAGAACGCGCGAAGTTAGAAAAATACAAAGACATGCTGCAAAAAGTTATTGACAGCATCGAAAAATTGGGGTAAAATAAACTCGTAGGGGCGGCATTTTGCCGCCCGTCGGTATAGGAATATTATTTACGGGCGGCAGAATGCCGCCCCTACAAAAAATGTATAGCGGCAAGTTATATTGCCGCTGCGACGAAAACAGAGCCGGTGTTACGCGTTAAGTGTCGAGAAACGGGAGTATAGTTCTCGAACGAAAAGTTCTTACGAACTTGCGGTGTAATGCCCCATCCGCTGTTACATAGACATTATAAGATTTCTCTTTTCTATGTTTCTATTCAGTGGATAATTTAGAGAGGAGAAATTTTTTATGCAAAACAAATCAGTAGGTCAATCAGTAAAAATACTTTGCCAGGTCTCGATACTTATCGCGTTGGCGGTTATGTTGAGGGCATTACCCATACCGATACTCCCCATATTCGGACGAGTGAATTTTTCGTCAATTTTTTCACAGCTTATACCTATACTGTTCAACCCGTTACTTGGTATGATTTCCGGCGCAATAATTGATATACTTGGATTTTTTCTAAGAGGCGGCGGAGTGTTTATGCCGCATTTTACGGTGTTGGCAATTATCTCGGCATTATTAGTCGGAATTCTTTGGCGCATAATAAAAATAAATAATCGTTTCATAAAATTGGCAATTGTAATTTTGATAACCGATACAATATATACAGGGCTTAACCTGTTAGGTCTTATATTATTCGCGCCTCATTTTTTAGCCGATGGCGCGGAGACGGTATTTTGGACGGCTTATGTTGTTCGATTGATACCCACATTGGCTTTTTCAATTATAAAAATTAACGTGATGTTTGTTTTGTTGACAATTTACGAAAAGTATATCAAAAAGGAGAAACTATGACATACGAACAAGCGATAGACTATATTCATTCCACCCTAAAATTCGGCTCGGTTCTAGGGCTGGACAATATCCGCGAGCTTATGGGACGGCTCGGAAACCCGCAAAAACAACTTAAAATCATACACGTCGGCGGTACAAACGGCAAAGGCTCAACCTGCGCGTTTATCACGCAAATTCTAATGTCCGCCGGTTTTTCGGTGGGAATGTTTATCTCGCCGTATTTGCACGAATTTAACGAGCGAATCCAAATCAACCGCGAGAATATCTCCGCCGCCGACCTCGCGGCTTGCACCGCGCGGGTGAAATCCGCAATCGACGAGATGATGGCAGAGGGCAACGAGGACACGCAACATCCGACCGAGTTCGAAATCGTCACCGCAATCGGACTTTTGCACTTTTTCGAGCAAAACTGCGATTACGTTGTTCTCGAAGTCGGAATGGGCGGAAACCTGGACGCGACGAATGTGATTGACGCGCCATACGTCTCTGTTGCGACAAGCATGTCGTTTGATCATATGGAGCATTTAGGATATACCATCGAGGAAATCACATCTACCGTTTGCGGGATTATCAAACCCGGCGGAATTTTGGTTTGCTATCCTATGCAAAACCCAACATCCGCGCGAATTTTTGAGGAAGATTGCATGGAAAAGGACGCGATATTTATCCTGCCCGATGAGCCCGAAATCCGCGACATGGATATTTACGGCACAACTTTCGACTACGACCGATACAAAAATCTTAAAATCCGACTCCTCGGCGAACATCAAGTCTATAACGCGACAACCGCAATCGCCGCAATCGAGGCGCTTCGCAACCATTGGAGCGTTGACGTCACACCCGACGCGGTTTACGCCGGACTCGAGCAGACGGCTTTCGCCGGACGATTTGAAGTGATAAACGATAACCCGCTCACCATAATCGACGGCGCGCATAACGTCGACAGCGTTAATATGTTTGCCAACGGCGTGGAAGAATACCTCGCCGACTACAACCGAATTATCGTCATGGGAATGCTCAGCGACAAGGAATACGAAGAGTGCATAAAAAAAGTCGCGCAAGTCGCGGACATTTTTATCGCCACAACGCCCGACAATCCCCGCGCCCTAACGGCGGACGCAATCGCCGCAATTGCGGGAGAACACTGCGAAAATGTAGTCATCGCCCCCGACAAATGGGAAGCGATTGAACTCGCGAACGATTACGCGGCGGACAGCGATGATGATAACAGCGCAATCTGCGTCTGCGGCTCGCTTTATTTGATAAGTGGGTTAGAGTAGGTTTTTTGCCGCTGCGGCGGGCGGTCTTGCGCTGACAAGCGCATATGTGCGCCCTGCGGGCGCAGGCTTTTAGGGCTTTGCCCTAAAAACCCATTATTCGGGACCGTCCCGAGAGGCTTATGTCCTGCCGGACGGGTGACAAGGGCTCTGCCCTTGTCAATCCCGGTCGCCTATGGACGCAAACGCCAAAAGGCGGCGATTTGCGCCAAAGCCGGCGACAGAAAAAACTGGGTTAGCGAACCGCGTTCGCGGAAAGATTAGTGTGAGAGAACGCCGTTTCAGTCGAGAGGTCGTATCGCGCCTAAAAGCGCGAGATATTATTTTGGTAGAGTGCTATGTTTGCAGTAACTTTCGCCCGTGGTTCCGCCAGCGGGGTACCCGCGCGTTTTGTGCGTGGGTCGCGGCGGGGAGGGCGACGGTTTTGATCAAACTTTTGTCGCGCAAAAGTTTGCTGGATTGGCAAGGACTGGTCCTTGCCGCGCCGCGCGCGCCCGCGCAACGCCTGCCGCCGCAGCGGCAAAAATAGTTTTTAGGGCAAAGCCCTAAAAACTAAGCGGTAACAGCCGCACATATGCGCTTGTCAGCGCAAAAACCACGCGCTGCCAGGCGCAAAATGTAGAATTTTGAAGTACGCTTTGCATTGACATTTAATCTCCAATTTGCTACAATGATTGGGAAACATTACCAATTATTCGGAGGCAAAACAATGGAAATTAACTTAGAACGAATCCAAAACACCCTAATCGTCAAGCTCGCCGGCGAAATTGATCATCACAGCGCGGCAAATATCCGCACGGCGGTGGATAACGAACTTACATTTTCGCCGATAAAAAATATCGTATTCGACTTCGGCGGCGTAACGTTTATGGACAGTTCGGGAATCGGCATGGTAATCGGACGCTATAAACAAGCGAAAGCGCGCGGCGGCAAAATACTGATAGTCCGCGCGAAGCCGCAGGTAGACAAGCTTTTAGAACTTTCGGGAATAAAGAAAATAATCGAAATCAATGGGGAGGTAGGCAACCTTGGATAATTTTTTGAAACTTGAATTTCCAGCGAAAAGCGCGAACGAATCTTTCGCGCGCGCGGCGGTTGCAGCGTTCGCGGCGCAGCTTGATATGTCGGTTTCGGAAATGGCGGACATCAAAACCGCCGTATCCGAGGCTGTTACCAACGCAATCGTCCACGGATACGGCAATTCGCGCGGAATTGTCTACATATATTGCAAAATTGTGGGGAACGAAATACATATCACTGTGGAAGACAAGGGCGCAGGAATCTCGAACATCGAGCAGGCGAAACAACCTTTGTTCACAACAGGAAACGCGGAAGAGCGTAGTGGTATGGGATTCACCGTTATGGAAACCTTTATGGACAAGCTTGAGGTTGAATCGGCTTTGGACATCGGAACAAAGGTTACAATGGTGAAAAAAATCGGAAAAGGAGTTCCCGACAATCAGAATGATGACTGAAAAAAGTAGCCTTACAACCGAAGAACTTTTGGCGCGCGTAAAAACGGGTGATAAAACCGCCGAAAGCACAATTATCGAACAGAATATGGGGCTTGTTTGGAGCGTCGTAAAACGCTTCTACAACCGTGGACACGAGCCGGACGACTTGTTCCAGGTCGGCTGTATCGGAATGTTGAAAGCCGTGCAAAAATTCGACTTTTCGTTCGACGTAAAATTCTCAACTTACGCGGTTCCGGTAATCATGGGCGAAATCAAGCGATTTATCCGCGACGATGGAATCATCAAAGTCAGCCGAAGCCTAAAAGAGACCGCCTACCGCGCAAGCGTGGTCAAAGAAACCCTGCAAAAACAGCTTCTCCGCGAACCGACAATCGCCGAAATCGCCGAAAAGCTGGGAATCTCCGCCGAAGAGCTGGCAACCGCCATGGATGCCGCCATCGCGCCCGAATCCATCTACGCCGAAAGCGAAACCCGCAAAAGTCAGGTCGAAAAGCTGGAAGCCCCCGAAGATTACGAGGGCGAAGTCATTGACAAGCTGATTATCCGCGACGCGCTAAGCTCCTTCGCGCCGAGAGAGCGGCAAATTATCATACTTCGGTATTTTAAGCAGAAAACGCAATCCCAAATCGCGCAAATGCTTGGAATATCGCAAGTTCAAGTGTCGCGTATCGAAAAAGCCGCATTGCTGCAAATGAGGAAGATAATTTCGGGCAGTAAGTAAAAAGCGTAAAAATAGGAAACATAAATATCAACACCCTCGGCGCGAAAGCGACGAGGGTGTTTCCGTGCAATGGGCATTGTTTGAATTTTTCAAATTCAATATGCAAAATCTTTGATTTTGCAGTAGAAATGCAAGCATTTCTACACGCTATGCCCATTATAGCGTGATAAGTTAACTTATTCATTGCTAATCGCGACGGCGTGGGCAATCGCCGGGATAGTTTCGCCTTGCAAAGTCGTGGTTGGGCTCATAAGCGCGCCGGTGGCGATAAACAGCACATTGTTGAACACTTTGTCTGTCATACTTTTGAGGATATATCCGCATAACGTCGCCGCGCTGCAACCGCAGCCGCTTCCGCCGGCGGATACGTCCTGCTGCTCCAAATCGAAAATCATACAACCGCAATCATCATACTTATCCAAAATATATCCGTTCTTTTCCATCATTTCAATGGTGATGGCGCGTCCGACAGCGCCGAGGTCGCCTGTTACGATCAAATCATAGAAATCGGGCGTTCGTCCTGTATCCTGAAAGTGCGCCGTCATGGTATCAACCGCCGCGGGCGCCATAGCCGAACCCATATTGTTCGGATCTTTGATTCCCATATCCACAATTTTCCCCGTCGTAACGTGGCGGATATACGGCCCGCTTCCGTTTTTCGACACAATCGCCGCGCCCGCGCCTGTAACCGTCCACTGTGACGTTGGAGTGCGCTGCCCGCCGTATTCAAGCGGCATACGAAACTGCCGCTCGGCGGTGCAGAAGTGACTTGAGGTTACCGCCGCGCTGTAATCGGAAAATCCGCCGTCGGTCAGCATTGCCGCGAGGCTGAGACTTTCCGCCATTGTGGAGCAGGCTCCGAATAAACCGAAAAACGGCACTCCCATCTCCCGCAATCCGAACGTCGAGCCGATAGATTGGTTCAGCAGGTCGCCCGCGAGCAGGTAATGTAGGTTTGATTCGGTAACATTCCCCTTTTTCAGCGCGGTCATTACCGCTTCGCGTTGCATCTTGCTTTCGGTTTTTTCCCAACTTTCCTCGCCCCATTCGGCGTCTTCGATAATCGTGTCGAAATAGTTTGAGAGCGGGCCTTCTCCCTCTTTTACGCCGACGATTGCCGCGCTTGAGATGATACTTACGTTACTTTCTATTATAACGGTTTGCTTGCCTAATCGCTTTGGCATTTTGCGTCGTCCTTTCTTCTATATAATTAAGTAGTAAATCAAGCCGCCAATAATGGAGGTTACTATTCCATACACCAAAACCGGGCCGGCGATTACAAACATTTTTGCGGCGAGACCCAAAACGTAGCCCTCTTTTTTGAACTCCATGGCGGGCGCAACGATTGAGTTCGCGAACCCTGTGATTGGCACGAGCGTTCCCGCGCCGGCGAACTTCGCGACGTCGTCATAGATGTTAAGTCCCGTCGCGAGCGCACCGAGGAATATCAGCGTTATCGGCACCAACGCTCTGACCGTTTCGGTTTCCATATTTAAGACTCGTTCGTAAAAATCGCCGATTCCCTGTCCGATTACGCAAATCGCGCCGCCGATTAGGAATGCGAACAGCATGTTTTTAAGCAGCGGACTGTTCGGCGACTTTTGCTCGACATACTTTTTGTATTCCTCTTTAGTGTATTTTTTCAATATAAATTCCTCCCTTTGTCTTTTGCAGATATTGGTATATTATTTGGAAGTTTTGGGATTTTTATACGTAAAAGCTTGACTTTCGCATTTGCAGAGTATAAAATGGACTTAATTCATGAAGCGAGGCGATAATTATGATGAAAGATCAGCATAGATGGAGCTTAGAAATCAGCGAAATTGAATTTACTTTTTCGGATAGGGGAAGCTTTGGCACAGTTTTTTGGCAACGCAGGAAAGAGTTGCGTTTATTAGCCGGCGCGAAGTTAACGCCCGACCCGCAGATTAACAAAGACGGAACGCTGAATTTTTCGGCGAAAGTTGCCAAGTCGCTTCGCGCGGAGCATGCGGATAAAATTGCAGACGGCGTTACCACCGAGGATATCATTTTTCCGTCACCGAATGAGTTGGGAATTTTCCTGCGTTTCGGCGGAGATAACACTTGGCTTGCTTTGAAAGATAAGAATGGCAAGACTTTGCACGATTGGAGCAAGGTTGAATAAGATTATATAACTAAAAAACAAAAACCGCGCAACACTAATATGTGTTGCGCGGTTTCTTGATATTCGAACCTTATTAATCTTCACCTTGAGCCATAGTGTAGCCCGGTTCACCGTCGATTTCCAATAATTTTTCTACATGCATCCATTGATGAACGGCAGAAATTCGTGTCAGCAATTCTAAAATAATCAACGGCGACGCGTCCGCCTCAGTATCCCGCAGAACAAAGCGGCAACGCCAATGATCAACGCAATCAGGAGTAGTATCGCCAACAGGATAAACCTTTGTGCCGCGATTTGAAATCATTTTAAGACGAAAATCAGATGTTTCCGCAATTTTATCTAAACTATTGCCAAGCGACTCCGCATCTTGTCCCCACTCAACAAAAATATCCGCGCCGATTACACGTCTTGATTTAGGGATAACAAAAACAGGATCGCTCGATATATTCGGCATTTTGATTTCTTTATGATCACGCGCTTGCCATTTGGAAGGCTTGCGTCCAAGGTTTTCGATAATCTTTTTGGTATATACGCTTGTAGGAGCGCCTTTGTCATAGCCGACAACATCGCCCGTCGCCGCTTCGCCCTCTTCAATCGTAACCATAACCGCGTTTTCTATCAACGTCGCCGCGTCAAACTCGCCGATGTGCCGAAGCATCATTACGGCGGAAAGAATGACCGCGGTAGGGTTAATCACATCCCTGCCGGCATACTTTGGCGCCGAACCGTGAACGGCTTCAAATATATCCACATCGTTCCCCAAATTCGCAGTCGGCGCGAAACCAAGCCCGCCCACCAATCCCGACGTAAGATCGCTGATAATATCGCCATTCATGTTGGTGGTAACAATTACGTCGTATTGTTCCGGCTTTTTAACCAATTGATGCGCGCAGTTATCAATAATTACGTGCCAAGATTCAATATCGGGATATTCCGGCGCGATTTCTTCAAAGGTTTTTTTAAGCAACCCTTCGGTAAGCTTCATTATATTGGCTTTTGTCGCGCAAACAACAGATTTTCTGCCCTCAGCTCGCGCGAATTCGAAAGCCGTTCGAACTATTTTCTCACAGCCCTTGCGCGAAATCAATTTAAGACATTGCGCAACTCCCGGCGTCTGCATATGCTCAATTCCGGCATACAAATCTTCAACGTTCTCACGAACCACAACCAAGTCTATCCCACGCCCGCTGTAAGGAGTCGTAACCCCCGGGAATTCGCACACGGGGCGAATATTCGCATACGTTTCAAAAAGTTTGCGCAACGTTACATTCGCGCTTTTCTGACCAAAACCTACCGGCGTTCCCAAAGGTCCCTTTAAAACTACACGAGTTTTTTTAATGGACTCAATGGTATCGGCAGGAACGCCCGACGGAATCCCTTGTTTAAATACACGCTCCCCCGCGTGGCGCTCTTCCCACTCAATATCGACACCCGCGGCGTCAATGATTTGCATAGCGGCGTTGATACATTCGGGGCCTATCCCGTCCCCGGGAATAACGGTGACTACTCTTTTAGTATTTTGCATTTTTTAATCCTCCATTTGAGACTTGACTTTGCTGGTTTTTGCAAAGTCATAGCCGAAAAGTGCAGGGGCGTAAGGTTTTTGCTGTTTTTGCAAAAATCCACAGCCATCTGCCTATATAAATGCCGCTAAAAGCGGATTTGTTTCATACAGTTCTCATTTTAAGCGTTTTTGCCGTTCTTGTCAAGCAAAATCCTTAAAATACAAACTGCACAAGCAACATATAAATAACAGTCCCCGCGGCGATGGAAATCAACGTATTCTTTTTCCAAATATGAAGCAATACGACAGCAAGGATGGCTACGCCTTCAGGTATACCGCGCGGCGACGTCGTTAAATCAATATATCGCAAACAATATACCACCAAAAGCCCGATAGCCGCTGCGGGAAGCACTTTCCCCAAATAATGCACATAGCGCGGCGCCGATTTTGCGTTCGGAAATAACAAAAACGGCAAAAATCGCGTTATAGCCGTGCCGATTGACAGAATTCCTATTATTATTAAAGCCTGCGTTGTTGTTGGCATCATTCATCCACCTCCGTCGTAAGTTTCTTGCGAAATACAGTCAAACATACAACGATTAGAGCCATCGCGGGGATGATAAAGTTCTCCGCGCCGAAAATCAGCAAACTCACCAACGCCGCGCCAACACCGATTAGCGCGGGAGAGCGATTTTTTCGCGTTTGCCATTGATTTAAGAATACGACCACGAAAAAAGCGGTCATCACGAAGTATATGCCTTGAGTGTTGAACGCCAAATGCGGCCCGATAAGCGCGCCCGCGACGCTGCCAAGCACCCAATAGCTTTGGTTCAGCAGGGTTACGCTAAGCATAAACGCTCGCTTGTCAATGTTTGTCGGCGGCTCGGTTGAGCAAAGTATTGAAAACGTTTCGTCGCACATGCCGAAGATGAGGTAAGGCTTGATTTTGCCGATGGAATTAAACTTTTCAAGCATTGATATTCCGTAAAACAGATGCCTCGCATTTACCGAAAGCGCTATCAAAAATGCAAGCAGCGGGTCGAACGCGGCGGTAAGCAGGCCGATTCCCACGAACTGCAACGCTCCGGCGAAAACAACGCTGCTCGTTAAAAGCGTCCACGTCCAGCCGTATCCCGCATTGCTCATAAGTATGCCGTAAGCGGCTCCTAAAAAGAGAAAGCCGGTCAGCACGGGTATGGTATGAGGAAATGCCGCCCGCATGGCGTTAGGTAGTTTTTTTAACATAGCTCTCTTCCTCTCATTTCAATATATAAGTATAGCCTAATTTTCGACAAATTGCAAACAGTAATTTTTGATTGTCTTTTGAATTGAATTTTGAATAAAAAAAAGAAAATGTGGAAATGATTGGAGTATGTTGACATAATTCGCGCCTGAAGTTGACATAATTTGCCTCGAAAGCGAAAAACAGTTGACATAATAATTAGGAGGGATAAGTTGCATGGATTATGTAAATGCGTTTTGGGTTGGCGGACTGATTTGCGCCGCCGCGCAAATTTTAATTGATAAAACTAAGCTAAGTCCGGGCAGGATATTGACTTTGTTGGTTGTCGCGGGCGTTATTTTGGGATTCGTGGGCGTATACGGACCGTTTGAGAATTTCGCGGGCGCGGGCGCGACGGTGCCTATTACAGGGTTCGGGTATGCGCTTGCGCGGGGAGCGGTTGACGGCGCGCGTGAGAGCGGAATTTTGGGCGCGTTTACCGGCGGAGTTAAAGGGACGGCCGCCGGGATTGCCGCGGCGATATTTTTCGGGTTTTTGATTGCCGTGATATTCAAACCACGGCAGAAGAGGTGAAAATTTTTTCAGCGCGAACCTTTGATTTATATAGGTTTTTTTGGCGTGTAAAAAAATATTTGAAAATTTTCAAAATTTTTTCAAAAAAAGTGTTGACAAG
>Ga0136643_10016567_pt1 | contig 11083 bp, 5 predicted proteins | sample TergutLab28metaG_FD_96883 | JGI IMG/M metagenome (GOLD analysis project Ga0136643, IMG submission 96883) | Labiotermes labralis P1 segment gut microbial communities from Petit-Saut dam, French Guiana - Lab288 P1 (version 3) (version 3) | ecosystem: Host-associated > Arthropoda: Insects >... | reverse complement strand
TCCGTAACCGTTCAACTTCGGACATAGGTGTTTTGGGTTATATCGGTATACTTTAACATAAGGAACACCCTCCCGAAGTCTGGCACATTCCTCCTGGGACACCTGTATATTGACGGTTGGCACAAAAATCATCCATTCATTTGAAGCATGAATACGGTTGCTTCTGGACTTCCAGTCACTCAGTAAAGTTTGCACAATGCCTCTGTTTAACATGAGAGTTGTTTACATAAGAAACAATGCAATGGCAGTCCTTTCTGTTTAATTACCCTCATGTTCTACACAGCCTTCCTTTCTGACATAGCAGCCTGTACTCAGCACCCTTCTCAACCTTACCGGAACCGCCCAAGCAAAGGCAGGTGAAACCGACGATCAGTAACGAGTGCCGGGCACATTCGGATTCTGATTCGATGTTTACAATTCAAAATTGAAAATACATGTACCTTGTCAACTGACTATATTCACTGAATTAACATTTATTCAGGGTTATTTGGTTTTATATACTCGGTTTTGTTTCAAATATGGTCGAAAGAATTAATAATGTGGTATGGTGTGTGCGGTAATTTGATGTTCTCTGTGATACAGTCTCACTGGGATATACTTAGATCTTGAAAAACTCATAACCTTGCTGATTACCAATATATTGCGAATGCTCAATGGTTAGTTTCTCTGCCTGGCTTAGAACCGCGGAATAATCTTGCAGTTCTGGTCTCACAAATTGCCGACCCAGATGTTGGAGAAATGTCGAGAAAGCTTGTTAGAGATTCGCGGGTTCATATATGTTGCTGCGAAATCGTGTGAACATTTTTGGTATAGTATTTTAAAACATCTATTGCCAGGGCCGGTGTGAGAACGGCGGACCCATAGCGCTATTAGCTGACGATTAAATGTAAAAGCTAGATCTAATATCGTGAACTACGTCCGTTGATAGAGCGGACGTGTCTTGACCTGCACATCTCTTGGGGCCGCAGAGCACAGTACCGTATTGTTCGTACTGCATATAACCTAATGATGGTCCAACTCGCTCAAGCCGGCTGTTTCCCGTGGAATATTTCCTAGCAACACAGATTAACTCTGTGATTTAAAAGTTAGGCGATCCCACCCATTGCCTGGCATCGGCATGTTTTAATTCTCAGCTACATAGGCTCACTCTGCCAGGTCCCGCCGTACGATAACTGCATTAATTTTACGAAATCGTTACCATAGCAAACACCGACCAGGGTCTCACCTTGAAAGTAAGCCTCTTGTTTAGCAGGTTCAGTGTAGTGGCTTCGTACAATACCATATGACATTTGCGTTCTTCGTTTGCGGTCTTTCCAATATCGCATTTATTTTCGGCTGTGTTGGGATTCCACCTGCAGCTCGGTGACTCAACGTAAGTTTGTGAGTTATCTGTACACCAGTGAACGACTGTAAAGTAAAGTTCAGCCTGGAGCAGGCCACGAAGGTCCAGAGGAGGAGTAGAGGTACAGCTATATTCTTTCTTTAAATTCGGCACTAGATGGGGTGGGTGGTCAACGCCAAGCCCCGGCCGCTTTACCCCCGGAAAAGACCCGGTACCCATTGTTTAGGAGGCTGGGTGGGCCTCAGAGCCGGTCTGGACAGGTGCGAAAAATCTCGCCCCCATTGGGATTCAATCCCCGGAACGTCCAGCCCGTAGCGAGTCGCTATACCGACTGCGATATCCTGGATCCTAGTGAACGACTGTACATGACCCTAATCCTCTCACACAGGGTGTCCACAAATGTCTTATTCGTATTTCTAAAATGTTATTACGTCATATGTAAAGCAGAAATGTGCAGTCTTTTGAGAACTGTGTGTTTAGCCCACCTCAACATGGAAACCTGTAGTGTCCCTGATCGCACCATTTCCAGTTCTGCCCATGTAAGGGTCAAAACTCTTTTCACCTCACTTCAGATTGCTTTGTCCTTAAACTACGGTTCCAACATGATCCACAGACGTTCTGAAAACATAACACGTCACACATCCCCACAAGAATAAACCTTAGGGCGTGATATTAGGGCAGCGTAGGGGCCACAAGACTGGTCCGCACCTGATATTTACCTCGTGCATAGTACGGCTGGACGTGACTGGAAGGAAATCAAGGAAGAAAAAAATAAAATGCCTGAAAAAAGTGTCCCCTTACTTGTGTAAAGGCCCACGTTCTGCTACAAGTATGGCGAGATAAGAAGGATGTACAGCTCATTACAACCCTACACAGCACGGATTAAAGAAAACCCGGAAAGGTAAAACATGAAGGCACAAGTAATTGGCTACAGTAAATTTATGTGAAGCGTGAATACGGCAGACGAAATGGCACCCCATTAACCATGTTGCATAAACCCCGAGAAGTGGGTCAAGAAATTAATTTCATTTTGCTACATATTGCCGTAATAAACAGTTTCATATTGTTCAAAAAATACACCAGGGACCAAAATCAAATGGACAAAGACTATTGCATCAACGACTTCGTACTTGGCTGTGTGGAGAAAACGACAGAATACAGATGAGAGTGAGATCGGGAGTGACGAATCGCTCACTGGCCGCAATATCGACAGAACTAGCAATGACGCAACATCGACAGAACTAGCAACGCCGCAACATCGACAGAACTAGCAAAGCCGCCACGCGAAACATGGCCGAGTTGGCTGTGTGGCACGTTGGGAAACTCGTCTCTCGATAAATATTACACGAATAAAAATTACCAACAGATAAACCGAAAATTACTATCGTCCCACACAGGCATTTTACATTTAGTTTAAAACTGTTATGAACTATGAATTGCATTTACGTAACAAGGTAAACGTATACTGCCTGCATTCTCTATTCATGTTCTTTATATGCCTGTCTGGATACTGATGGCATTTAACAGCTCAGGCTACCAGGGGAAAGGTTAAGTTAAGACTGCTAATGTCTCGCCCATTCAAATACACATTTACTACGTTTCTACTCTTTTTCCTGGCCCTTTACTCTTTCCTCCTTACTTAATTCTTTTTCGCGCTTTGCGCTTCAGTTTGTTCTAATTTCACGCATGTTTATCAGCGAGTTGGTCGTATATGATTCAAATAAATTCCGTCTTTACTGCCAGGTGCTGTAAGGATAGCTTCAAACACTGTACGAAACCTGCAATAAGCCTGTCTCAGAACAGGCTATTTTGACAGTATGAGGACACTAGTGGCTGACAGTATGAGGACACTAGCGGCTGACAGTATGAGGACACTAGTGGCTGACAGTATGAGGACACTAGTGGCTGACAGTATGAGGACACTAGTGGCTGACAGTATGAGGACACTAGTGGCTGACAAAGAACTGCGCACAAATCGACAATACGTACGTTAACGTGGTCGATTTTCCAGGACATGACAGCTAGCGGATTGGATTTTCCTGATGTACAGTTCGCAGTGACGTAATCACCAATCGAATAGGTTGACAGGACGCCTTCAATCATTGGGTCATCTTTCGGGAACGCTGAAAATGAGAAAAGATTATTACATAAGTAACAATGCCTCAACACAGAACATGTTTCAAAGAAGCTGATACTGTAACCGTACTTCTGTCTACAAAGTCATACTTTCAGACACGTTCATACGAGTCCACAAAATTACTAATTACGACCTACTGTAGTTACCTTTATTGATTTATGCACAGCTGTTGTGGACACTACAGTAATAGTTCTGTCGTACTACTGGCTTACAAACAGTGGTGTTAGTCAAGGTACATTCAGTAAAACTACTGAATATACCTTGATCAGCGCCACAGTTTGTAAGTCTGATGATGGCCGAGTAAGGACGAAACATGTTGCTTAGTTGAATAGTTGTAATAACAAACTGCAACTGTTGTTATATTGTTGTGTAAAGACGGTTTAATTAATATATTGTTTACGTATACACAACGGGGTGAAAACTATCCAATTTAGAAGCGGATTAAACCTTTGCAGCTGGAATGTAACAAAACAATATTTATAGAAATCTTTTAAACAATAATTACTCTTACACACGGGAATTCATCGGCAGTATGAGTGCTGCGAGTGTAATAATGTTGCGCTTGATTTCTTCTGTTAGCACAAGAAGCGTTTACTGCTAATGTAGCAGTTGTAATGACTGGGGTCATAGTTTTAGATTGCGAGCCGAGGGTACCCTCATGGATGGGAAGGGATACTTCTTGTAAATCTGAGTATAGTTCTAGGGTAAATATACAAATACATTTTGAAGCATTTCTCCAAAGATATCAAGTGTTTGCTCTTGGTTTAGAACGGTCGCATATCACGGCATTCGTGTTGGCACTTCCTCTGTGCCATCCCTGAGAAAAAAACGTGCGAATCGCTAGCTGCCTTTATAGTAACCAGAGCCGGGAGTTCAGCACCAAAGAGGACGTTTACAATGTTTGTCACTCCGTTGCGTTTTCGATATAATAAATAAACATTTTATTTTGAGCCTAAGACAGCTGTACACTATAGCTTAGTTAAGTGTTTCGGTCCCATAGTGTTATACGATCAGGCTAGTTTATAGGAGGTCTGATTTTTCTGCTTGATCGATAAGCGGTGGCCAAACGCTCCGTCCGAAGTTCTGCCTGTGTTGGGCCTTACGTCGCCCGTCGGGAAGCTTAACCAGTCGACGGCGGAAGCTAGACCAAAGATCGCAGTGACAATAACTTGTCTAACAGAAACACACTAAAGCATAGGGCTAGCGCTTGTCGGTCAGGTAGGTAAAATAGTGTCGTACACAAAACATTTAATGACAAAAGCAAAGGCTTACACAAAAACATACACTTTGTGAAATCTCACAATTACATATCATTCATAAGAGCTGCCTGTCATCCTGACTGATATAATCATGGCAGCCATTGTGTGATGGGTTTTGTGAAATTATCAAGTAGTAAAATCAAATAATTAAACCCCAATTAATTATACTAATTTTTTTAACATGTTTAATCGGTCTTCTAGTTTGTGGTGCGGTTACAGCTGAGCGCTAACGAGGTATAGGTATTCCTTTTTGTTGCTGAATTTCCTACATCCGATGTCAAAGTTTTCAATTTGTACAGATTGAACGTTCAGTGCTGCAAACAAATATAACCTGGGAGCGCTGTATTTGGAAAATATAAGGAGTGTAACTTTAAAATTCTGGAGTTATCGGAACATCTTAAGTTTCTCAAGTTTCCTTCTTTTCTAAGTTTTGAAATTTTTTTTATGGTAATGATGTAGACTCTAAATAGAACGTACTATAAACTACACCCTACACAGTAAAATTCATAGATACTTCAAAAGAATTCTGTGGCCAATTATAAGAAATTTCTGTCCCAAGACACCTACAGATTAAGAGCTGCATTTTTAGTGGTTCGATTCCTATCAGCAGCAAGGCCGCGTCTGTCATGTTCAGACCCACACAACAGTCTGCACTACTTGCTGTCTGATTGCTAACATTACGGCCGAATGTCTGTCAGAGGCAAGGCTAGCGACCACACATCTTCGTGGTGTAATACTTGGAAAAGAGAAAACTCTTACTAAAACCAGAATTTTATACGGACAGCATATTAAAAGAAAATTAATGAATCATATATTATGCGTTAAACAATTCTTAGTTTATTCTTTTGGCTTTTGCCATAATTACGATTTTCGAAAATTATTACAAAGACGCTAATCGTGACACAGAGATTCGAGACAGACACGAGTGCAGACTGACGGACAGAAACAGACGCGCACAGGCACAGCAAAATCAGCTTCCGACACGAATTGGCTATCATGTCATGAAAGTCCGGGGTTCATAACCTACGCAAAGAGTGAAGTCCATGATTCGCAGCGTCCTTGCAAGGTAGAAATTAGAACAAATGGGGGGAGGGGGGTCGGAAATTTGCTGCTTTAATAAGACGAGGTGTTTGAAGTACAAAGAGTAAGATGGTTACTCTTACGTATCTTAATTCATACAGCCATGAGAATGGAAAGAGTATGGGTACGAGCTTACGGAATGTGAAACCTGCAACTACTACCGTCTAATACGCTAGAACCAACAACTACATACGTGATTTAAATAATCCAATAAAACTTCTAATTGTAACGTGAATTTTAGGTCCCCAGGTTTGTGATTACAGGGGAAGCTGCTTTATTATTTGTAACACCTCACAGTCTGGCAGAAGTGTGCAGAAGCTTCGGAGAATCTTGCTGCCTTCTTCATCAGGATACATCAAGCAGATGGGATCATAGGTACAAGGGATCTTAGGGAATCAGTAGTGCCTGGTATGAATAATATCTCTCAAGGTAGTGGAAATTAGCGGACTGTTTTCCAAATAATAAGGGAATTTTAATCACTTTAAGCAGAGGGATTTTAGGAACGATTGGAGATATAAATATAGGCACCTTATGTTTATTTGAACGTGCGTCATCTTGATAGATGAACAAAGAAAGGCCAACTTGATGTCACTTGCTTTTTTATTTCATTATTTAATGCTCAACATGTTTCGGATGTTAATACATCCATCCTCAGGAGCTTGCGACTTATTTGTTGAGTTATTTCATGGATTGTATTGCTCTGGTACGATGTGTGTTGGTGTTACATTGTAGTTTGGCAGGGGTGGTGCGGTATCCATATTCAGGCTGAAACACTGTTTCAGCCTGAATACGGATACCACACCGCCCCAGCCGAACCACAACATAGCACCAACACACATCGTACCAGAGCAATACAATCCATGAAATAACTCAACAAATAAGTCTCAAGCTCCTGAGGATGGATGTATTAACATCCAAAACATGTTGAGCATTAAATAATGAAATAAAAAAGCAAGTGACATCAAGTTGGTCTCTCTTTATTCAACTATAAATATAGGCATTTTAAGAAAATATCCCAAATGCTGATCTAAATACTATCTCAAACTTTGCTAAATGGTTACACAATTTTGTCCTTCAATTCAGACAGTTCCTAAAATAGAGCGCTGTTCTGCAGATAGGAAGCCTGTAGAAAGTGCACACATTTTGCGACGTCAAGAAGAATTCCATTACTACTGTCTCGGCGGGAGGCCACGTTCCATCGCGTTGTTTGTTCTAAGAAGGGAAGATGGTTACTAGGCAACGCAGCCCAAAACCATTTACTCAAGACCTAAGAGAATATGTTACCAAAACAGATCCTGTATCTTATTCAGTATGTGGAAATGACAGGCATCAACTGCCTAGTGGATAAATTCTAGTCTTTTAAGGGTTGTGTTGAAAGTTGTATCTTTGTTAAATGTAAACAGTACCATATAATAAAATAGAATGTGCATGGAGCTGGAAGATTAGAATAATAAAGCGATGGTCATAATATTTCAGTGAAATTCAATAAAATTTACAAGAAAAACGTTGTGTAGAAAGATTAAAAACATTTCTATGAATCTGGAAAGGACTAAGTAAGCAATGAACAGCAGAAAGAAGCAAATGAGCTTAAAGTTTTCAGACCACTAGTTACCAGTTTAACATCGCATACTTTGTCTTCTTAATTATTATATTTCTACACAGTAGCTTCAATATACTGCCTCAGAACTAATACTTAGTTTTACACCAATCTGACTTTCTGTAGGATCTCCTAAATGTCAAACCAACCCACCGTAAGACATCACCATTAGACGTGCACGATTTTGAGCGGAGTTCAATTCATATTTCCATTATTCGCGTAACCTAAATGAGTTACTTTATTTTCATAATTTAAAAAATCACATTAAACGTGGTACACTGCCCATCATATACATACCACTTCAGACGTTTCGGCAAATTAAGAACTTCAATTTTCAGGTTACGTTGTGTCCTCAGGACTTTGCAGAAACAACGAAGCTAACCTTACTTTCCACCAAATATTATAAACGTGATCAAATCAAGGTATATGTGATGAAGTGGGAGTGTAACAGGCCTTGCGGAAATAATAAATGCATAAAGATTTCGTGAAAACGCTTAAAGAAAAGACATGCTGGAAGATCTAGGTTTAAACGATACGTTGGTGTTACAGTGGACTTTGACAAAGCATGTTATAATCTTAAATTTATTACGGTGAGATAGGCCTTAGAGTAATTCCGAATATGGCTATAAATACAAAAATACAAAACCAACAGGATTCTAAATTCGTCCTCCACCCGTGTCCCGTAGTTTTGTATTACAGTAACTCTGCCACAGCTACACAAAATAGCCCGCACACCGACAGACACCAAGATAAATGTGACAAGAATTCGGCAGGAAGACGTCATGATCTTTTAAGTATTTCAGTATAATTCCAGACGGACAGACGAAAGCCACAAAATTCCAGACGGTCTCATAAAGTATCCCGCTTCTGAACAGCAAATGGCAAGAGTGATCGTCGGAACAGGAAGCGGAACCAGACAATCACAAGTTCGATCTGCCTTACCGACTGCTCCACAGTTATCTGTGAGTTAATCTTAGGGAACCGATAAATATTTATTTAGTGTTACATTATGCAGAAGAACAGAACGAAAAAGGAAGTACTTTAAATAAACTGTAAATTGTGAAATGTAAATTTACAATATGATAAGCGGAAACACGCAGAGAAAAGTGACACTAAATTGTAAAACGATTCCACTGTACAAACAGCTCAGGTATGGATCTATGCAGTTCAGAACTCCACTAATTAATCAATTAGCCTAATTAATTAACTGCAGGAAGAAATTATCTACCACTCGAAGGTATTCTCTGCACAGAATGTGCGTATTGTACGAGAACGTGAAATCTCCTGATCTACAGATTTACAAACGATTCCAGATTCTCATTATGGTTCTGTTAGGATTCACAGAACTCCCCTTGTTTGGTTAGTAAAACCCGAGTCTATAGAGAATCTCGGTCGTCAGGGGGTTCAATAGGAAGTGGATTCTACGAAGTGTAGTGATAAATCAGGCTTAGCGTTACGACAAATCGCCGTCATACATAACGCTCTGTGCTACACGGCTGTCGCATACACACGCCGTGAGGTGGCAGACGTTACTCCTGACCTGCGACAGAAACGTCCGCTGCTAGACTTCAGAAGTTCACGGTCACCTAACAAAATACTTCACTGACCTTCTAAAGCCGTAGAAGTTGGAAGACCGGCTTATAATAAATCTCACAAATTCTAGATTTACGCACACTGAGGTCCGACGGCCACAGCCTTCCTTTTTACGATCCTCATTTGCCTATCCCACACTTGTTCTATAGAGCTTCCCATTTTTCCTAGATATGCCATCATTTCGTCTCTCTTACGAAGCCTAATTTTAGATTTCTTTATGTCATTACTAAATTACTTTTTAAGCCTACATTTTCAATTCCGAAATATCTTTCAAGCCGACGCCAGTAGGCACTCGTTCTAAGGCGTGGGTCTGTGTCCGTTTGCTTACTGGAATTGGGGTTTCGATTCTCTCAGCGGGCATGGATGTCTGTCTGTTGTGATTATGGTGTTTCGTCACGTAAAGAAATCTGCTACGGGCCCATCAGTCATCCACAGAAGTCCTACCGAATGTGGTGTGTCCGAGTGCGTTCTTGAAGCTTTAACAATGAGGAGGCCCAGGGCACTAGGGCCGTTAAGCCATTAAAATATATTTTTCAATCTGTTATTTCTGTTATTTCTTCCTTTCATGAGAAACAAGTAATGATTTCATACAGTACATCACATTTAGTTGATTTTGTTGAATGAAATTATTAAAATAATACGAAACATAACCAAATGTTAAATCCAAAACTTGATGCGTTGGCAACGAATACCAGCACAAAAGGAAAACCCTTCAGCAGTTGTCAAGAAAAAATGTGTCTACCATCGGTCACACAATCACAGTCTTTCCCACGATGAGCTACTTGTATTCGCTTTTTGCAAGCACAAAAAGTAAATGAGGAAATTATATAACTTTGTAGTAATTATATTTAAAGTAACTAAATAAAGTGCATACACTACTTTACAGTAACCGCCCTGAATTGGCGTTTGCTGCATGCTGTGTGCACGTAGTTAAAAGGCGCATTTAACTCGTCTTCAAAATTCCTCTGCTGGAAGACTATAGACAGGAATTCGCTTAGTGCTTATCACTATTTATTCTGTATCCATGCAAACATATTTTCAGCAAACACAAGTCAGAGGACTAGACCTACCGGACAGTAAACAGCATCTTATGCGCCGTTTCAAAGCGCCTTCTAAGAGCAAATGAAATCATAAAACAATTTAATACATTTCACTATCAAACTGAAGGGAACTTAATTCGTTTCGTTTGCAGCATATTTTATGTTACTCAATAGAGCATTGTCTTAGTCAAGTCACCATTACTAAGACATGATTGTGATTTCTTTTTGACGTTTTGCTGACCGTGCATCTCAGTATATTTATCTCAGAAATTAACCAAATTGATGCACAGAATTTTTGATTTACAATTAGTTTATTTCATGCCTCTACATGTTTCAAGTACATGTGCTCATCATCAAGAGGTCAAAATTGCATTACACAGCCTCTCGTATCATCACACCCATAGGTGTGACGATACCAGAGGCTGTGTAATGCAATTTTGACCTCCTGATGATGAGCACATGTACTCGAAACATGTAGAGGCATGAAATAAACTCATTGTAAATAAAAAATGTTGTGCATCAAGTTGGTTAATTACTGAGATAAATGATTGTGACTGTATTTGACTACGATTTCAGAAGCAACGATTTGAAATCTGACTGAGAACGCATTTCTTCTCCAGTCATTCTGGTGGAAGAGGTGGACATTACCGTAACATGATATCTTACGTACAGAAAAGGACAAATGTTCTAAAACAAAAATAAGAAACTTGAAAGAAATTTAACGACCCACGTAATGGGAGATTCAACCTGCTCTGGTAAAGGAATTTAAAATCACTAATTAACCGTTAATCAAGCATTTCGTTCTTATTTATCGACAATGCTTTGGTACAAAAATTAATGATTACAGTATACATGTGGTCCACAGCCCGGCAGTTATACCACCGTTTATACTGCAGTCATATCACGACCTCCAGAAACAAAGCACACGCTCCGCAACGCGATCAGCTATGCAACATATTCATACTTGCGCAATTGCGGGGGGGGGGGGGACAACATTTTTCCGCGTTTGTTAGGACAATTTTAAAGAAAGCAAAC
>Ga0136643_10016564_pt1 | contig 11083 bp, 8 predicted proteins | sample TergutLab28metaG_FD_96883 | JGI IMG/M metagenome (GOLD analysis project Ga0136643, IMG submission 96883) | Labiotermes labralis P1 segment gut microbial communities from Petit-Saut dam, French Guiana - Lab288 P1 (version 3) (version 3) | ecosystem: Host-associated > Arthropoda: Insects >... | reverse complement strand
ATTTACATCATTCAATAACAAAAAACAGCAATCCTTGTTAAGGTCTACGAGAGGCCCTTACGGTTCTAAGAGGTTGAGGCTCCCAGATTTCTATACAATTGACATATAAAGGTGGTAAGGTCGTCAGCCCAACACACCCGCTGCCTTTACCCCTAGGAAATATTCCTGGTACTCATTTCTGTTGGAGGCTGAGTCGAACCCATGGCCATACTCAGGCCAGAAGGATTAAATAAATGACAAATTCCAGTGATACCGTAGGGCAATCGAAACCGCGACCTTCCCGGCTTGTAGCACAGTGTCTCAACCAACTGCGCCACCGCGTGCCCCCGTTAATAACAAAACACTAAACAATTTCACACATTTTTATATGTTTCTATTATAATTTTCAGTGTAACAATTCGCCACAAATATTCAATCTATAACAAAGAATCATTCAATCTATACCAAAGAATCCCAACAGCTCTTCGACACATGCAGGAGGTCAAAATATTGTTTAGTAACCGTTTTACCCAACAACAATTAATGCACTCCCTGATATGATAGACAAGTAAGATTCGAAACACGTGTTTGATTTAGAAATAAACATGTAATTGTAAATGGTATAACAGCCGGTCCCGGTGGCCGCGCGTAAGGCGTAGGTCTACGGCCGCTCGCTTGCTGGGACTGTGGGTTCGAATCCCACTGGGGGCATGGATGTTTGTCTGTTGTGAGTGTTGTGTGTTGTCAGGTAGATGTCCCTGCGACGAGCTGATCACTTGTCCAGAGGAGTCCTACAGACTGTGGTGCGTCGTTGTGTGTGATCTAGAAACCTCGTGAATGAGGAGGCCATGGCCCACAAGGAGGTGTTGGGACAAATGAAAAAAATGGTACAACAACTGTGTGCAGCTGTTGGTCAAAACTGCAGGAAATGAACTGATTTACGTGCGCAGAATGTAAAATCCAAAACACGCTCGAACTTCGAATTTATTAACTAAATTGTCCAACATTTTTTAACAATCATGCTCAAACCGACAACCCGTTTCACACTTCTTTCCAAACATAGAGGCCCAACAAGAAAAGCGCCTGTGACCCCAATAGCGACATCGGAGATTAATGCACCTCTCAGAACGTGACGCCAATTTGGTTTCTCGCATCGGAGTGGATGACGTACCCGTTCCTCCGGAATATGACGCCGTGTAAGTCAGTTGATTCTTCGTGGACTGTTAGACCCTTGGAAAGATGAGACCATTACGTTGTGACACCAAATACCCAGTGACGCACAGCATAACCCAGAAGTAAGGACACAACAACTTGGTGAAAGGGCATGCCACTGGACAATGGCGAAGGGTGTCGTTGGAAATGAAGAGTTTGTAGGCGCACTTTAAGGTTTCCTTCTACGAAACTGTAGAAACTGCGACAAACACAGCAGAAACGTAGCATTTGGCGCGTGTGATCTTCGATCCTTCCGACATCATAATCACGAGTTCGAATCCCATTACAGGCACGGATAAAGACGGCGTCTTTTTTGTGTGTGCCGTACGCAGGCTTACAGATGTATAGAGAAACCTGGAGCTGGTTGGATTTACATCCAAGTAACCCTATAAATTCCAATGGATTCATAGTTTCAAATTCAATTCCGAAATGATATTAGGCCAGGCGTAATCCGTGAAGGCTAAACAGGGTGAAATGACCAATCTGAAACGGGGGGAATGTGACCTGTAGGGAACACAGGAAAATAAACCCACATAGTGCAATCGTGGCCTTAGAGGAGGATTTGTACGTACAAACATTACGAAATGAGCCACAGATGGCTTAGGCAGTGCAGTAACACCCGCGAAGTACTTCTATTCTGCAATTCTCGTGGGGCCACAAACACACATAGGCTGGCACCACTACAGTGCAGCTACCCTTCCATCAAATCTTTTCATTTCACCGGTTCACCCGCCAGCTTGTCTCTAAATGTGATGGAACAGCAGCAAGTCACCACGAAGATACAGCAGAGGAGGAAGGGGCTATGCAGAGACATTTTGCAAGGCCGATCCCAGTGGACTATGCCAATTCCACTCGACGCCCGCCCACCCGCACGCCTGCCGCTCTGCACAAACACTACCTATCATGAATGCACAATGCACTGCTCCGTATGTAACGTCCCCACAGTTTATTAAGCACGGCAGCACCGGTAATAACCTGCATTGCTCGTCTTATACGTGATCGCTACGAAATTTAAAGCCGTCTTATGCAGAATTCTGTACCAGATATACCAGGACTTTCCCATCTTCAGCAGCAGTTGACGTAGGTGTATCACTCCGTCGTGTTACTGACAAAGTAAAAGGTTAAAGAGCCGCCAACACGAAGATGCCTACACTGTCTCCAGTTTTTTATATACATGGGACCGTGCATCGTGAATCGAATTTAATAACTGTCCAACAAGATGCGACTTATCCAGTTTATTACATTTCTGTAGGCAGCTCTACATGTTTCAGGTGTTGACACCCATCATCAGGAGCACGTACAGCTGTAATTACAGCTTCTGGCATTGATTAACCGGGTCTACTACCATCCGCTCTCGTTGTTGAGTTGTAGTAGTAGATCCGGTTAATCAATACCAGAAGCTGTAAGTATAGTTATACGATCTCCTGATGATGGATGTCAACACCCGAAACATGTAGAGCTACCTACAGAAATGTAATAAACTGAATAAGTCGCATCTTGTTGGACAATTATTAAATTTACTGGCTCCAGTATTTATTTCGGCAACAAGCTGTAACCACCAACAGCCATCAAATTCGGGCAGAAATACTGAACAACACATACTGTACAACACATACTGTACAACACATACTGTACAACACATACTGTACAACACATACAGAGGGTCACATATAATTGCTGTATTAACGTTGAGAAGTCAATTACTACACTTTCCGGAACACATATTACTGTTTCCGGTATTTTCTTTTTTATGGCGCTGCGGCCCAACGCGGGCCATGGCCTCCTCATTTTTGAGGTTTCTAGATCACATATAACGACGCATCACAGTCGGTAGGACTCCTCTGGACGAGTGATCAGACCGTCGCAGAGACCTCTACCTAACAACAATCACAACAGACAAACATCCATGCCCCCGGTGGGATTCGAACCCACTATCTCAGCAGGCGAGCGGCCACAGACCTACGCCTTAGACCGCGCGGCCACTGGGATCGGCGTTTCCGGTATATTGGTTAAAGTAATAGTTAACAAAACAGTCATAAGATATTCTTGATTGTCCCGTGGTGTTCTGACGCAGTAGACAGCAGGCAGCAGGGGACTCTCGCTGTGTTTGTGTCTTGTTTTTGACTATTAATCCAGCTTTCTACACAGGTCTTGTAGGCGAAGTTGCAACATATCGGAAACTGTAACGTATTACAAAAACTGTAATAACTCAGATATCAATTAACGACTGCACTCCAACTGTATATAACCCTTTTTAGGTTTTTGAAAATATTTTAGCCTGAAGATGATGGCCCTTTGTGGTTGCGGCTTGTTGCACACACAAACACAAACACAATGCGCGTACTTGTGTTTGGCGGCGCTCTATTCAATTTATTTCCGAAGTCAGTCTGCATTCGGAATGCAACAACAGTTCGAAAAAGTTGAACGCAATGTCGCCTTTTGACACTGGAAATGGTCCAGTTCCTGTAGCTGTAAGTAAAAGGTAAAGCAATCCAATTACAGCCCTGGACAGGCCCAGAGGGTTCCAGGAAGTTGAGGCTCCCAGATTTCAAGACAATCGGCACATGAAGGTGGTAGGGATGTCAGCCCTACGCACCGGCCACCTTTACCCCCACGAAATATTGCTGGTACTCATTTCTGTTAGAAAATGAGTCAACCCCAGGGTCATAGTGCGGAAGGAAGGATTTTGTCAACGAAAAATTCCAAAGACACCTACGGGAATCGAACCAGCGACCTTCCGGCTTGTATCTCAGTGCCTCAACCAACTGCGCCCCCCATTTCTTGCAAATAGCTTACTGCAGTCTGAAAACACACACACAAACACACACACACACACACAAACACACACACAAACACACACACACACACACAAACACACACCCACAAACACACACACAAACACACACACACACACACAAACACACACAAACACACACCACTACGGCACCCTCACAAACGTGACAGTCCGTCAGAATAAAAGTTCACAGTGCATACAAGTGCACTGGGTTCCACTTTCCGTGCAGGGAGGTACGTCACCCTATATGCCAACCGCTGCACTATAATTAGATACAATAATATACAAATATATGGTAAACCTCCCACATGTTTCGGCCTCTCTCGACCATCTTCAGGGAGGAATTCATCATCACCATCGGCTCTACAGCGCTGGGTGGGCCTTGCCCTCCTCAAGCAATGTCGCCAGCGACCTATACCCTGGACAATCGCCCACCAATTTCTACAACGCAGTTTTCTTGGCGTCTTCCTCTACCCCGTCAACCCATTCTGATTTCGGTCGGCCACGTCCTCGCTGACTTCCAGGGTTTGTCTATAATATCTCTTTAGGTAATTCGTTGTCAACCATTCGCACTACATGGCCCGCCCACCTCAGTCTACTGGATTTTATTATGTTAACTATATTTGGTTCATTGTAAAGCCATTCCAATTCTCTACTGTACCTCTTCCGCAACTGCCCTCTCTCATATATTGGACCATATATTCTGCCAAGGATTTAGCGAGGCATTCAAACAAAGCAAAATACATTAATGCTTACGTATAAAGATGTGCATAACGCAGTTCAAATATGGAATATTAAAATGGTTACAATTTTGATATTATTCATACCGCGCATTCTCTTACATTCAATATATTAACCAACAAAATGCCTTAAGTGAAATACAATATAACACAAACCATTAAACACACTTCTTATTTTTCTCACATTGACTGAGGTTTTTCCGTGCTTTTTCCTCAGCTGTAAGGCAAATGCCAGGGTAAAAAACGCAAAGACGGGGCACGGCCCGCACTCTTCCAAATTAGTTGTTATTTGCGTTGTTCTATGTATTGTTTGCGTGTAAATGTGTACTGTAGTACTGCCACCAGGTGGCAACCCAACTGCAGTCAACAAATATCATATCAAGTGCCAACTGCTACATGTTTCGGCAAAAAAGTTAAACGTATACAAGTTGGACTTACGATCCTGTGCTGTAAGAAAACTCCCTGAAGATGGCACCTTGGTGTCGAAACAAGAAGGAGTTGGCGCTGGACATGATGTGTGTTTAATGGTCTGTGTCTTTGTACTTTGTTTTGCATTTTGCTGGTTAACATACATTGAATAGTCAGAAATCCTTTACTTAATGTATTTCTTTCTGCTGAATGCCTCCCTGAAGATGACCGAGAAAGGCCGAAACATGTAAGAGGTTTACCACACGTCATTTATCATTGTATCTAATTACAGTGCAACTGTTGGTACACGGTATATAAGACGATACACTGCAGTCTTTATTGTCAACTCTAATAAAAACAGCCCCACATTCCATTGTACTGTCATCCCACAATTTCTTCCATATAGTCCCCGCCACAAACGACGCCCTACGTCATATTGTGAGGCCAACTTCTCTGTTCGCTGTTGATATCAGTCCACGTCCCCAGTTATCACAACTGTTGCCACAACGCGACAGTCTTTAAATCTCTGACCCACCAAGATTCTGCTCCAGCGCTGTAAACAGATGATAATCTTCCGGTGAAGAATTCCCCTGATATGTCAACAAATATCCAACAAGATGCAACTATACACAGTTTATTTTATCTGTAAACTGCTGTACATGTTTCGGGTGGTTTCTCCACCCATCATCAGGAGCATAAATAGCTGTATCTACAGCATCTGGTACTAGTCAACTGTATATAAATAAACAATGATGTATCAGTCAAACACAACAAAACTTCATTATGTTTATTGTTGTATAATAATACACGTAATAAAGTTTTGTTGTTTATCTCAGCAATTAACCAACTTGATGCACAAAATTTTGTTTTACAATAAGTTTCATTTCATGCATCTACATGTTTCGAGCACCATGTGCTCATCATGAGGAGGTCAAAATTGTATTATACAGCATCTGGTATCATCACACCTATGTGGCCGTCCCGTGCACAATTTTGACCTCCTGAGGACGAGCACATGGTGCTCGAAACATGTAGATGCATGAAATGAAACTTATTGTAAAACAAAATTTTGTGCATCAAGTTGGTTAATTACTAAGATAAATATACTGAGATGCAAGGTCAGCAAAACGTCAAAAAAAGTTTTGCTGTGTTTGACCGATACATCATTGTATATTTATATATGTGTTAAACACTTCGGGATGGCAAACACTAAGTTAGTCAACTGTGACTGCTACCTGAGACAAGTCTCAACTCCACGACAGCGACAGGTAGCAACAACGGTTGACCAGTACCAGATGCTGTAGATACAGTTCTTTGTGCCTCTGATGATGGGTGGAGAAACCACCCGAAACATGTACAGCAGTTTGCAGATAAAATAAACTGTGTATAGTTGCATCTTGTTGGACATTTACTGACATAGAATTGCGATGCACGGTCCCACGAACATAAAATTCCCCTGATATAATCACAATCACTGTACTGTCTTCAGCTGCAACGCTACGTGCCGCGTAAACACATTTTGAAGTGTACCATCCACGTTGTGTGTATGTAAACTAATAAGAGGGTATGTAGTCAAAAACACAATTTCCTTCTTCTTCTTCTTCTTCTTCTTCTTCTTCTTCATCTTCTTCTTCTTCTTTTTCTTCTTCTTCTTCTTTTTCTTCTTCTTCTTCATCTTCTTCTTCTTCTTTTTCTTTTTCTTCTTCTTCTTCTTTTTCTTCTTCTTCTTCTTCTTCTTCTTCTTCTTCTTCCATTGGCACTACAGCCCACTGTGAGCTTTGGCCTGTCGAACAATGTCCTTCCATTTTTTCCTATCTGCCACCAACTCTATATTCTCACTCCCAGCACTTGAAGATCTCATTCTACTTCGTCTTTCCATCTTTTCCTGGGTCTTCTCCTTCTCCTCGTCCCTTCCATTTCTTAAGTGCAGATCTTTTTGGGCATCCTATCCTCCATTCTCTCTAGGTGACCTAATCAGCTTATCCTTTGCCCTTTTATCCATTTTACTATATTTTCTCCTTTGTTCATCTCTTCTAGTTATCGATTCGTCCGACTTTCCATTCCCCGTTTAACTGTATGTCTAATCAGATGTTATATTCTTAATAACCAAAAGCTACATGTTTCGGCCAGCAGTGATCATCAGGTTTTTCCTCAAATCTTAATGTTTTTAGAAAAAAAAATGATGGCCACTGCTGGCCGAAACGTGTAGTTTTTTTTTTACATTCAGAATATAACATCTAACTAGACATACAGTTGTGATGTTGACTACGTACCCTCTTATACGTAGACACATGTTTAGCCCGACCCACGTACGTATCTATTCCCTTCACTTCATTAAAGATAAAAACTTTCATTTCATACTACTCAAACCTCTTATTACAGGAACCGCCCCTAAAATAAAACCGGCGATTGCCTTTCCTTGAAGGACCCAAGTAATTTTTTTTTTCCATGGCAATTATTCGGAGAAAATGTGTATGGCAGTTGGAGTGGGTCGCTTATGTACACTGGAAGCAGCAAAGCCCGGCCATATTTTATTATTGCACTCCGTCTGCTCCACGGCTCATTTAATTAAATCAGAGGTTCTTCTCCTTATTTTTGCTTGCAGAAAACGAAAGAGCAAAAACTTGAAGCACGTTGGCTGGTTCTCTCCCAGTGTGTTTTAATTTCATTACCACACAGGGAACCCCGTTTGCCGCTACTGTTTATTTAATATTTGATATGTTTAATATTTAAAAGTTAAAGTAAAATACACCGGTATAGAGGTTTTAATACTGCAAATAGCTTACTCTTGAAGAACCAAATTAACAAGGAACAGAGAGCTTCCAAGACACCTCCGCAAACACGAGGCTCAGAGACGCTTTCAATCGTGTTCAGGCCGTGAGAGGATAACCAGTATCGGAATATAAGAGTGTTCTCTCTGCTAAAACTGAGATAAAATTGCGTCTACAAACAGGTCTGTATTAAGGCAGGCCACTAGCAGCTCCCTCATGCCAACCAATCGGTTCGCCCCCAATTTACGACCATTATCGTCACCCTACATGTCGCAGTAAACAGCTGGCGCTGTCTTTACGTTTACACAAACCACCATCAGCAGACCCGGAAGGCGCCGTTACTACAACATCTGTCTCCGCGCTGTGTTGCTGAAGATTCAAGTTATCTAGGTTGTTACGCCGTGTCGATTGGTAAGGGGTTACAGACGTTTCGAAGGATCGTAGTGTTCCAACTGCTTGGCACTGATGATAAGGACACATTCCCGCAGACCTGCAGCTGCAAGTGCAGAAATTTGTACTGCGATATGCTGTAGCGGCTGCTCTGTTTTGTTGAGGTAACAACAGCGGAAATGCATACACTATACAATCTCGTGAGACAAAAAAAAACCGGTAAGGCCTGCTCCATTCTGATGAGATAACAAGAGCGGAAACTCATACTACAATCTCGTGAGACAAAAAGAGCTAGGCCCGCTCCATTCTGGTGAGATAACAAGAGCGGAAACTCATACTACAATCTCGTGAGACAAAAAGAGCTAGGCCCGCTCCATTCTGGTGAGATAACAAGTGCATAAACGCATACTACAGTCTCGTGAGATAAAAGAGCGGGAAGGCCTGCTCCATTCTGGTGCGATAACAAGAGCGGAAACGCATACTGCAATCTCGTGAGACAAAAACAGCTGGAAGGCCTGCTCCATTATGGTGAGATAACAAGAGCGGAAAGCCGCAGTCCAATTTGAAGGGATTACAAGAATGACAGTGAGTAGGCCTCCTCCAATCTGGTGGGGTAAGTCCGCAAATATGAGTTTTTTAAACGGTTTGTTCCCAATTTGGAACACATCATTGACTCTGATGTTCGTGTGTTGCAGACACAAATATACAAGTTGTACTGCAACAGCCAAACATTTTCTCCTCCTGACCTCATCCACCAAACTCCGTTCAGTAGCTTCACGGACGAAAAATGAGGGACGGCGGATGGACAGCGAAACGTCGACCCGTCATCTACTCACCATGCGTTCGTTTTATAATGGGACACATAATGACCACAGTTGCCCATTGCTTTACACCCTTCAACTGTTAAAATTTCGTTAACCTAACAGTGCGGAAAACGTTCCTACGTTAATAATTATACACGAACGTAGCAAACTTACCCAATTTCGTGGCACAACACTCAAAATTCACCATGACATCAGACATGCGTTCCGCAGCTACTGTGAACTGCTGTGTAATAAAGCCATCTATGGGAAACCGTCACAGTGGCTGTGCAGCGGACGAACGCACTGCGTGGGGGAATTCCAGGTGTTGTACAGTACCAAGAAACATGTTCTATCGACATCGCATAAGCAGCAGCGTGCTTCATTTCGGTGTTCGATCTTCAAAGCATACGCAGGCTTCAGTGCGTAACAATGATCACGAAGCGGGTGCTTCAGAAGGCCCATCACAAACGGTACGAGACATGGAGGCAGATACCTAACCCTTAGAGTTCGTCGCCTGGAAACAAGAAGCCAGCCATGACAACCCGAACTGTGGAAATGACTGGCAATCACGGTCTCATCCCATCAAGAAACAATCGACAAATGTGCAACATGGGCCATGCAGAGAGTACCTACGGTCTGGCAATTTAAATGTACAGGGTTATTCAAAATGATTGTCGGGGTTTTAGCAACTTGTCATACACAATACACTTGAGATAGCAGTATATGTATTTTTTATTTAATAGAACAACACTCCATGTTTTGTTACATACCTTACAGGTGCTCTATATATGCACCCTTTGTGATTCTACAAACATCAACACGATAATCGAGTTCGTTCCAAACTGTTCGAAGCATGTCAATGATGATGGTTTCAATGGCGGTTCTGATTTGTACCTTCAGTTCCGGGATACTTGCGGGAAGAGGAGGAACACTGACGTAACCCCATAGAAAGAAATCACATGGGGTTGCATCTGGAGAACGAGGTGGCAGTTGTTAAAACCCCGACAATCATTTCGAATACGCCTGTACAGTGAAAGCATAATCACGTTATGAACCCGTTTAAACATTCCAAACCAAAACAACAAAACTAAGCTACATAAACGTATGTTCTTCGACTTGACAGGGAAAGGGCGTGTCGGTTAATACACTTCCGGGGGGGAGGGGGATGATGTAATATACACTGATACGTACCAGCGTTTCGGTGGTACCCACTTCATCAATCCACCATGACGAGAGACTTCTGCGTTGCATTTACAAGACTACACGGCGTCATCCCAGGAACAAGGTTCATACTAGCCACCGTAAGGACCTCTAATCTCACACAGGAAAGGTCTGCACAACTTCGACAATTCCGGCAGTTTGGCTCCGTTTACGTAACTCTTCAATGGCGCAGGGGTTTCAATGCCAGCCACCGCCCACGACACAGATTTCTTTAATTCACAATGCCCTTAAATGCACTCACGACCTACGATGCACCGAAATCGACAGCATGTGAGGAACTGATGGTCTGTGCAGTGCAGCGAGGCTTTCAACCCAAAAACACTGTAATTTCCGCATCAACGCATTTGGTAGGAGGTGGGTCTCATTGTAATCTACATTTATTCAGAGCCGTTTTCATTCTGATAAATATGTGGCGCGAGCTACGCGTAGAAACGCGCGTAAATCTTCGCGAAGTGTTGGTTACTTTACTCAACGCATTACTAATTCACACAAAATTTCCTACGACTGTTTCCGAAATACTTTTACCATTTTGTGTTAGCCAAAGTTACACTGCGCTTACACGGTGCGAAGCAGGAAAATGTGGCTGCTTTGCTGTCACGACACGCACTGTCACGCACGAGATTTGTAGAATAAACGACTATTTCGGGGGGGGGGGGGGGAACAAAAAGAAAAAAAAATTTTTTTAAGGGGGTAAATTGAAAATTTTTTTTTAAATTTTTTTGTTTTTCCACCAAAAAAATAATGTAATTTTACATAAATGTTTTT
>Ga0136643_10016559_pt1 | contig 11087 bp, 5 predicted proteins | sample TergutLab28metaG_FD_96883 | JGI IMG/M metagenome (GOLD analysis project Ga0136643, IMG submission 96883) | Labiotermes labralis P1 segment gut microbial communities from Petit-Saut dam, French Guiana - Lab288 P1 (version 3) (version 3) | ecosystem: Host-associated > Arthropoda: Insects >... | reverse complement strand
TTGAAAATTTATATACACATACCGGGAACGATGCAAAACAGGACCTGCTCATAATCGATGCTGAAACTGGTCTCCTTTCACATCCAAGCACATTTGAATGCGTTTCTCCAAATTCTGGAATACTTTTCCCAAAGTGTCGACGTTGACGGCTTGAATCTCTTGGCGTATAGAGTCTTTGAGTTGTTAAATCGTGCGGGGTGTATTTTTGTACACTTTGCCCTTCAATGGGCCCCAAAGAAAGAAGTCGGCAGGCGTTAGATCGGCTTCTTTTTGTCTCTAACTTTTTAACCAATTTCTGGATGCAACATTTCGATGGTGCACGTCTTTCACGAAATTCCGTTCGAAATGCCGTCTGGCGTGCTTTAAATGAACCTGCTTGCCAGTATTTACTAACGAGAAACCCGCGCTGTTCGACTGTATACATAGACAATAGTTTGGGGCCTCTAGCGAGAGACTCACCCTGTATAAATGAATTATTTTGTGAACGTTATTAAAATGACTTTAGCAAGGAACAGCGTAGCTCCCTGAGGATGATCTTAGAATCGAAACATTTCGGAGCGATTTTAAGTGTTTTAATGTGAAATTTTATACAAGTGCATTTGTTGGTTGATAATTAAAGTAATTCTGCGAAATGCACGGTGCAACAATAAGGATAAGAAAATGTAGTTGAAGCAGTACATCATCATTTCTTTGAAGTGTCAAGGGACACCCCACAACAGGTCATGAAGGTTCAGATTAGCTCTACTCTTTCTTTCACCTATGCGCTAGAAAGGAGTTGGATGGTAAACGCCACGCGCCGGCCGCTTCATCCCCGGGAAGGAGACCAGGTACGTATTTTATAGGAGGCTGGGTGGGCCCCAGCACAATCTACAAGATGGGAAATTAATATATTTAGGGCTGTGACAGGACTAAAACGGCGATCGCAGTACCTCATTTACTACATGTGCATGTTATAACACGGAAGCTGGTGGAGGAGAAGGAAATAAGAAGAAAAATATGCCCCGTATGTGACTAGTACGTACAACCAGTGCTGGTTGGGTAGGTTATGCAACGTCGCTGTGTTAACGTATGCTAATTAGCGTCGAAAGAGATGCCGTTCTTGTGCAGCGAAATATTTAATATCCTGAGATAAAGCGACCGTGGTCTATTTGTCTCGCGCGAGTGACAAAAATCACAAAAATTAATTTCAGCACAGCGCGTTCCTCAATATCTACCCACTGTTAAGTCGCAGATAATACATCACTTGAGTTATCCTGCTTCTTTTCAATGTGTGGAGCCAAAGGACCCGATTTGTGTCCTATCCTTCTAGCTAATGAAGTACAGATAGAGGCCAATTGAAATGTGATGGCACACGCGCAAAAATCAGATTTCGTCTTTCGGCGAAACGGACGAGTCCATTTAAATCGGCGGGAGCGTCAGTTCAGTCTACTACTGGCAGCCGAGGTGTGCGCATCAGCTTTTATTGTCGGTAGTAATGCTGGATACACCATGTACCGAGGTAGTTTGAAGGGTACTGGCTACCCACTCCTTTCGCCAATTTCCCCCCTCACTTCCCCTCCCGTGCGTCACCGTGTGCCATCACATTTCAACTGGAGTCTACAACGATCCATCGTCAAACTCGTGGCTACCGCGCTGTGCAGAATTCTGAGGGAAAAAACAGGGTTAAACAAACGCGGAGGATTTTGCGCCATTCCCCCGCTTTCCCGCCAACGCTTTAAGAAACATATCTTTCTTGGACATTGGTCGTTTACACAGTTGATGCTGCCATCTTCCGCGGCGGTTGAGCCACTAACCGCCCGCTTCATCTGCGAGTATTTACATTTGACAGCGTTCAGGAAAACTCTTCCAATTTTATTCATTCATTTTCAGCATCTTATACTCTAAACGCGCTCGGAAAAACCGCGTTAGGTGAGAGGCTATTGTAATACTTAACATCATTAAGATGAATTAAGCACAGAAGGGGCGTTGTTAGAGATTTTTCTCTTCTCCAGAGCGTCTAGACCGGCTGTGAATCCCATACTGGATTCTCTAAACGGGAGTGAAGTAGCCGCATAGTGAGGCTGACCACTTATTTCTAACAACCGCCTTGATTAGGGATGAATGCAGCCGTATCTCCACTCCCACGCATGATTTTATAGTATGGACAGAGATAACTCTACCTACTTATTTTTATTTTCCAGTAGTAATTATTAGGGTTATGCAGGAAGTAGTTACTTCAATTGCAGGCACATAAAAACTTGCGTCTCTCTCTCTCTCTCTATATATATATATATATAAATTGCTATTACTGTTTTAAGGCATAACAGAAATCACGTTATTAAGGATAACTACGTGTGTTCTTCACAAGTGAGTCAACAAGGTTGAAACTGGTTTTGTTTTTGTATTTTAAACAATCCACTTCTTGGCGACCTGAAGGCAAGCAGAACAGAAACTCATCTGGATGTACAGCGTCCCTCCCCCTTTTCTCTGTGATTAACCTAACCTTAAACAACGTCAACTTTCTTCTCCACACTTTATAAAATTTTAATCCGAATTTTTCATAATGTACTTCACGTCTCTCCCTTAGTCTAAACTCACGTGCAGCCCTTGTGTTAACGATTACCTTGCAGGTGCATTTCCGGAACTCAGTCCAAAAGCATGAAACTCACACACCATGACGATCTTATCCACTGCAGGGTTTCACAAAGTACGGTCCGAGGACCGAAATTTCCTGCAAATCCGTACAGAGGCAATATTAAGATCCCATTGGCAAGGCGCACTGTCAATAATTTTGTTTTTGCGTACATGTCGGATTATTGAGGAAGTATGTAATCGTGAAAAATAAAATTCTATAAAATATAAAAACACAGATGGTGTGGAAAATTGCGAGTTTGGTGGCCTTGTGTTGTGTGCCTCATTTTCATTTACTAGGTGCACAACTGCTTTTCACAAAGTGGGCTCGGACTGCTGCATATCCGACTTTAAGTGCTGCAGCTAAGAATGAGAAAATCAGTCAAACTCCAGGACGGTTTGTACAAATCGCTTGGCAATAGTGACTGCTACGTCACCTGGTGTATAAATGACGTCTGTGCGACACACGCGATCATTTAGTTCGGAATAAAGAGTGTCTTTTAATTTCGTTCGTGAAGAAGGCAGTTGCAAAGTTTCTCGATACCGAGTAGACAGATATGCTGCAGATAACTTTTGCTTCGTTAGTTTCTGTGCCTTATATTCTTTTCTACGTCTCAGAGAGCTAAGTCCTGCGGTGACTCACCTTCTACAAGTTTGCTAATCGCTTCCTTATTGCCTTCTCTTTTCATGGAGCCAGCTATTGAAAATATATTATAAAATTTCGACTCGTATTTTCTGTAGGCATTTCCTTTACAGTCTGTTGTACTTGACTGTGCTATAATTCCATCTCATAAATTCCACCTTTCCTGTACAGAATAATCACAGATCTCTTGTCGAATGCATCGCAGATAAAGAAAACAGCAAAATAGGCAATAAAAGAAGCAAATCCCGTCAATACAACTAAAATTTTTATATTATTTACTGTTGCAATATGTTTCAACTTCAGTGCGTCATCTTTCAAGACGACCCATAATACATATATTTTAGAAGTGTTGGCGGTATTTTCTTCTTTTATCTGGTCAGTAAGACAATGCGATGACAATTTTTACGAAAAGCACAAAATACGATGGAAATAAAACTAGCTACGTTATAAATGCAGAAGGTATTTAGAAACCGTAGAACATGCACGACATTTTGTATCGTTATATAGATTTTACAAGATCGTATGACAGGAAGGCTTATGAATATATATATATATATTTATTTATTTATTTATATAATTTTATATGCAGTGATTTTAATGTACTACCATATCAGATAAGTTTCTAATTTTAATTTAAAACCGTCACACAACAAGTTCAATTTATACAACCTTATATACTTTTGCTTCTGTAACTGAAAGCTGTGAGTATTTGGGATCCCACTATTCAGAAAAGCTAAACAATTCTTGGATCCGTTTTCTTGGAGGGCCTGAGGATGACCGACTAGGAAGAAACATGTCGCCTTGACATATATATCAGTATATATAAAATAAATGTTGTGTTATTGACTGACGTGTAGTATTTTTGTGTGTTGTAACACTTCGGGGTGGAAAACTTAAAAAAAAAGGACGTTTTAATGCGCTAAGTGTATGTGCGAGGAAACACTAGTGACCTGTCTTAACATACCGTTCTGGCATTTTCTTGGGCAATTATTTCGAGCAGATACACATCTATTACACCAATATCCTGTGATTAGCAGGAAAGTGTGATTGTTTAAAAGAGCGATAGGCAAAAAGCAGTCCACCAACAGCATGCGGCCCGCGATTGGTAATTTCAGAAACACAAAACAAGTGAAATTGGATGAATATGTGCTACTACATTTGTTCTGTAGATTCTGTGCACCTCGTGGTAAGTTACCAGTGCTCAGTAACCCCACGCGACAAATGATAGTTCATTTGTGCAGGGCCATATCGAATCTAATCGACGACAGAAGATCAGCGAGCTGTCTTCTTGTCGAGGCTTCTTAAATGTCTCCATACATTAACATTTTAGTGACTAATAAGCAGTGATAGTTTTCTTAGTAAAGTATTTTTTCTTGAACAATGGTTAATTGTGAATAAACAAGTGCAAGACAAAGCACAAATAGAACGCCAATAGAATTAGTTTTATATATATGACCAGTTAATTCTTATTACGAGAAATTACAAAGGACATAATTAAGGGTTTAGTAAGTATGATTAATTTCAAATTTTATACGATTAATTGCAATTTTAAAGACTAATTTCAGATAATTTTTACTGTCCCGATTTTGGCATTATTTATGACACAGTATTATCATTACCGATGCATAAGTAAAATACATAGGTATTGTTTGTACGTGGCCTGCAAACATTTTTCTTTTGATTTGACGGTGTCCAAGAGGTTGCTCACTTTCTGTATTGCGTGTTCTGCAATATTTCAATTAGTGTTTGAAAGTTTTCAAAAGGGCCTCGAATCATCATATTTCAATTCAACGACCTTATCGATACATAGAAAGTAGAAAGGGAATGAATTACGTGAAGTAACGAGGAACCGGAAGTCTACCACAGAACTGGAACTGAAAGTCTTTATAACCAAGCTCCTCAAGTTTCAATTTTATTATTATCTGATTTAATATAAAAAAAAATCGGCGCCCCTTGATTTACGGATTCGTTCCGCGCTCTTGGAAGATGCAACGTGTCTGACAAATATAGGTGAAAGGAAATGGAGGTGCATTTGTGTTGAAAATTCCGAATTAGAAGGCATGGCACAGCTTTCGCCCTACATATTGTAGGGATTAACTGCTTAACACCTCTACAAGATCACTAAAGTGAATGTTTGAAATCAAATGTTGAGCAAATTTCACATTTTTTTTACGTAGATTTTATTATGACTAAACAACTAACTAGCTAACCAACCAACCAACCAAACAAACAAACAAACAACCAACAAAGTAATCAACTGACCAACCAACCAACAAACCAACCGACCGACCAACCAACCAACCAACCAACCAACCTTAAAACAGTACCCCTTGAGAGGCGCACGTCTAGTCCAGAAACTGTTCCCTATGCTAGATAGTTGTGTTCACATCATGATAATCGTCTCCGGCATAAAGCCGATTCACCCTGCATATTAGCCCCTTACATTTCCATGGTCAATAAATTTATCACAGCATTTAACATTTACAAGCGCTGTGTTTTTCCATATTTTTCTCAAAATACACATCGGCTGCTTTCCTACACAGCATAAACTGATTGTCTATTACAGTGGAGACATAATCTGTTCTCGGTGAGAAAAAAAAGGCCTTTTAAATGTAAATTTAAACTAATTTTATTCTTTAAAGATTAAAGTGTAAACTGAATGAGTACACGCACGCACGCACGGTTGAATTTACGCGATACTTGTTGTTTAAACCATCAACGACGCAGTTGCTGACGACTGTAGCCGTTAAGAGTTGCAGCAGAGATGTGATAGCAGTTCAACACCGAAGGGTGCGGAACTTACAATCGTCTGTTATGACAGACAAAATCCGCAAAGAAACTCAAGGTCTCAGGTAACAGCTGTCCAGTACGACAAGCAGAATATAATGCCGTTATTTGTACGGAGAAGAAATTAATGACTCATTCTGAATATACATAAATTACCTAGTACTCTCAACCACATTCTGATTAAAACAATAAACAACAGTTTCTCAGTGTGTTACAAAGCCGTTAGCATTATAAAACTGCATGAAAATAATCTCTTATGGACATAACGAGTACTTGCATCCATTTAACCTGAAATATTGTTAAAAATTCTTCTTCAGCAGGTGGGGTTTGTTTACATTTATACTGGCGACATTCCATATATTCCATACTTTACTTTAGATGCCGGACTGCTGGCTAGAAATCAGTATTTGGAAGATCCTGCGACCGGCCACCTCGTCACAGGTTTTTCTTGGCTTCCCTGTGTCTATAAGCAAATGCTGAGATGGCTCCCAAGATTCCAAGTTGCCACTACACGCTTCTCATGTAGCCCTCGCGACTTAAATCTAGTAGTAACCAATTTCATATTTTGTGTACAAGTAAAATAACCACTGCCACCGGGTAACAACCCAATTGCAGTAAATAATAATAATAATTATTATTATTATTAAATATTTTAACCAGTGGTAACTATGTACCATTTTGTAACATTTAAAACTGCATTTTGCATTTATGTGACTTCCCTAACAACGTTAATGATTGATATTTACTGTGGTGACGTAATTTGTCCTGTGTGCGGTGCGAACTGCATTCTTGTATGTGGATGAAGTGCAGTCTTCAAAGACCTCGTTTTTTATTTATTGTCCCCCTGATAAAAATACAGGTACATAATTTTAAAAATTCAGAATCTGTTTAGAGTGCAAATTCTACGAAATTTATAAATTCAATTTCAGCTGCTAGTATCTTGATGTCCTGATGTCTTGTGTTCCAACCCAAGATTCGCACGTGAATACAAGAGCGGTTACTGCCACTCCGTTACAAACGCTCGCTAATTTTTTCTCTCTTGCTTTGAATTTTAATGTGCTTATCGTTCCGCTTGTTAACATTCATTATCGTTACTTTCTAGTTCATTACATTCCAAATACGTAGGATTTAACAAACGAAACTTGTCCTATAAACTACTGTCTTGAAGAAAATCTCGGGCCTCTTCGTAGATACTCATTTTTTCCCTGAAGGGGCGTCGGAATGCCTCATCAACAAAAGAAAGCAGAGAACATAGAAAAAACGTGTACAAAAGTCGGCAATTCGAGCTGCCTAATTACCGGGAAGAAGCGGAGGCCATACCTTACTTCGTGTTACCAAAACGTACTTTCGAGACGGGAGATTTTTTAATCCATCTGTCGCACTCATGAGGAACAATATACATCACACAGTTCGGAATATTATAAAATTGCTGACATACCTTTGAGCTGCTTGGCGATCTTTTTAGTTGGGTCTAGCCAGTGCTGAAACAAGACAGACACAAAAGTTAACGATTTTAAACATTTCTGATAATGGATTTCTTAGTTTAGGTTTCCGTGCTGTTGCTAAATATTGAGAGCACTTTATATTTCGTACGTACTTTACAGTTGGGTGGTCCGATCACCGCATGCTGTGAAAAGGAATTATAGGTGTGAAAGGCTCAGGAAGGACCCCCTTCCACTTGAAAACATAACCACGAGTTGGGTGAAGAGACTGCCAGTGCTCTGACTTCGAACCGCAACTCATCGTATATCATTCTGTCTGTGTGCCCTTACAATCCCCTCACCAGTACAAGCACTTTCGATACACAAGCGTAACCGGTGTGCACTAGGTCCCAAAGTTAGGGTGGTTGTCTTACGGGGTCTTAGTTTACTTACGATGCCATTTCGACTATTTACTCTCGTACAGATTAGCCCACAGGTAGTGCTGAGAAAGCCAATCAGAAGCACTGTATACAGCACAAATAAATTTTCCTAACAATTACTTACATGTACGTCGTATAGGAAAATGTTTTACAAGAAGGGTATGTATCTTAATGGTGTGTGTGTGTGTGTGTGCTTGTCTGTGCGTGTGTGTGTGTGTGTATTCAATATGAGACACGGGTGTTACATAGATGGACAGTCTTTGAGGCATTATATTACTATATCAGCTTCACGGAAGAGACGTGACTGATATTCGGGATATTTGCAGTCGTTTAAGGCTAAAAGCTCACAAAGTTTTACATAATATATTTCTATATCTTCAGGAGAGAAGGGGAGATGAAGCATCTATCTAGAGGGCCCTTCAGAAGGAGCTATTCTCCCAGACTGTCCTGGGATAAGAGACGGTATAGTCAGTCGAAACATAGGATCGTGTCGCTTCGTCCGTCTTTCGATTTTACTTAGGTTGAAGAGTGCTAATAGCTGCAAATAAACCAAGAAGATGACAGTAATGAACGACAACGGAAGGTACTACAGGCAGCATCGCAGTCTCAATATTTGTCGTACGACGTATTGCTGCAGACATCACACCATTCGTTCAAACCAGCTGACTTGCCACAGCGCGCCTGTTCAGTAACAACGTGAGTTCTGTGTCTCGCATGGTCTGTAATGTTTAGAAATGGATCAATACAAGGGTTACCTGCGGGTATGATACGATGGTAGAATTTTCCTGTGGAATTTTCGAAGAAAATTTCATAGCCTGCGATAAGCTTATATCAAGATTAATGAGAAATAAAAGCTGCGTAGATCCAGTCTAGAAAACATTACTTTTATAGCGAGGTCCATATTTTATACTCTAATGGAAATATGAAACCCAATACAAACGAAGAAAAACTTTTTGGATACAAAGAGTCATAAAACACAGGTGCCACAGGGTAATGAAATAAACTGCATGAAAGATTCTCACGTTAATTTTAACAGGACAGGTAACACGAAAAATTACACAACTATTACATCCTTTGTTTTGGGGGTGAAATCAGTTATCTGCAACTTAAGACAATTTCCACTTATGCACTCCTTATTATCATGTTTTTATTTCCGAAAAGATTTTGTGTGGAAGGAACTCTGTAGCAGAATGGTCTGAGGCAGCTTACGTCCGGTTACAAAACACGTATCATTTTCGACCGCTTAGGTACTGGTGCCATAAGTTTGATCCCCACACCAAACATGGATATGTAGCTATATGCATTCCTTTGCTTTGTTTTCCACTGTATAAAAGAGGCCTTCCGACGCGCCGATCTCCTGTCCAGACAGTCCTTCCAGATGTCTCAAGCTTTACTTCAGAATTAATTGTAAGTCGAAAGACAGAAAAGGGATTAATCCATGCCAGCTGAAGTTTTTAATAATAAGATAGACAATGTGTGTATAACGAAACATTGCGGTGCGATCGCGTAAAAAATTTATACCTCCTCGGCTATCCTAATAACCAGATATCATTGCACTCCACTACGGCGCCTTTACGGCGATTTTCGTATAGTTTTGTCCAACTGCAATCAAGTTTCGACTTTCGCGGCAGATTTTAACGAATGGCTTCAATATAAATTTTCATGGAAATCCGTCCGGTGGGAGCCGAGTTCATTCAGTCTGAGACAGAAGGAGGGACGGACATGGCGGATATTATAGGCGCTTTTGGCGATTAAGCGAACGCGCCTCAAACAAGTGATAATTTCTGGTCCATCAGTTTTCCAGATTTTTTTGGACCTGCTCTCCAGGAAGTTCCATCTGACAAGTTTTGTATAGGCGGTTACTTTTCCAGTCTTTGAGGCATTTGAAGGGAAAGACGTACGAAGTGTGGTGACGTTTTGTTGTTTGTCGAGTATATTTTGTGAGACCGACAAACATTTCATAGTGAACACTGTAAGTAATAATTTATACGTTGACCTGACACTCGGCACGATAAGTAATCCTGTCGCTGGGGACAGAATCTCCACAAAACAGTGACTATTTGAGGTTAAAGAAACAATATTTGTGCTTCAAGTGATCAGAATGCGATATTCCTGCCCTGGAGATGCCATAAAAAGCCTAATTTCTTTTCTGGAGAGATAATAAGCATATTAAAAAACATTTTATCTGTATTTGCATGTTGTGTAAGTTTCAATAATACCCATACGAAACTAAACACGATATTATAGTGCATAAATATTTATCTGCATCGTAATGCAGATTTTCATCTCACACGCATATAAATGAGCAACTTACTTCATCCTGATTTTAATACAACTGGATCCTGTTAAGAGCTTTTTGAACCAAACCACTGTTTGTTCGCCAGACTTATACTGAATTAGAGTACACAGAATTCGAGGATATTACCATCGTGATGCAAGCGTTTTACTTCAGGCCTGTGACATTTGTTATAAGCGGTACGTACACGTTTCCAAGTCAGACTTTAGAATGTAATATGTATTATCCATACAAATATCAATCGTACTTTATTATGCCAGACTTTGACAAAGTTGCAGGTTGCAATCGTGACTAAATCATCATCATCATCTTCATCTTCTTCTTCTTCTCCTTCTTCTCCTTATTCTCTTTCTTCTTCTTCTCCTCCTCCTTCTTCTTCTTCTCCTCCTTCTCCGCCTTCTTCTTCTTCTCCTTCTTCTTCTTCTTCTCCTCCTCCTGCTCCTTCATCTCTCCTTCTCCTCCTCCTCCTCCTCCTCCTTCTTCTTCTTGATTTTTCGTATTCATTCTTCACCCTCCTCACCTCCTCTTTCCTTTTTTCTTACTGCTACTAGTAAATTAATTTTCTCGTTTTAACTCATTATTTAAATGAAGTGTATTACGTTGTTTTTATCATGCACTTTGTTACGCGTTTTTCTGCGTGCATGTATACATGTTATTTTTAGTGCAGTAGTCCTGATTTTATAGTTGGTCATTAGGCTGTTGAGTTAGCACTAAGATAAACAAAGAACTGGACTCAACTAAGCGAAATAATAATAATAATAATAATAATTATTATTATTATACAATATGCATGTCTCCTGTCACAGGCATTTCTTCCTGGTACTTCTCTTGAACCAGCGGTGATCCCCACCGCTCAGGCTTCAAGCTACACATTGCAGTACTTTCCGTAT
>Ga0136643_10016558_pt1 | contig 11088 bp, 7 predicted proteins | sample TergutLab28metaG_FD_96883 | JGI IMG/M metagenome (GOLD analysis project Ga0136643, IMG submission 96883) | Labiotermes labralis P1 segment gut microbial communities from Petit-Saut dam, French Guiana - Lab288 P1 (version 3) (version 3) | ecosystem: Host-associated > Arthropoda: Insects >... | reverse complement strand
AGTTAAAATACAAGAGTTTGTGTATAGAGATACAACAAATGTGGAACCTCAAATGTACGATTGTACCAGTAATAATTGGAGCCACTGGAATAGTAACGAGAAGTTTAAAGAAAAATTTTGAAACTATACCAGGAAAACACTTGATAGATTCACTACAAAAGACAGCTATACTTGGAACATCACACATAATACGGAAAGTACTGCAATGTGAAACTTGAAGCCTAAGCGGTGGGGATCACCGCTGGTTCAAGAGAAGTACCAGGAAGAAATGCCTGTGACAGGAGACGTACATATTGTATAATAATAATAATAAGTACACACAGACAGAGAAGTTACAGCAAATAGGCCAGATATAATAATTAAAAACAAAAAAGAGAAAACATGCACACTGATAGATATGGCAATACCTGCAGACAGAAATGTTGTGCAAAACGAAGCAGGAAAGAAGTTAAAATACAAACATTTATGTATAGAGATACAACGAATGTGGAACCTGAAATTTACGATTATACCAGTAATAACTGGAGCCAATGGAATATGAGAAGCTTAAGGAAAAATTTGGAAGCTGTACCAGGAAAACATTCGATAGATGCACTACAAAAGACAGCTATACTTGGAACATCACACATAATATGGAAAGTACTGCAGTGTGAAGCTTGAAGCCTGAGAGGTGGGGATCACCGCTGGTTCAAGAGAAGTACCAGGTAGAAAAGGCCTGTGACAAGAAATGATGATGATGACAATAATAATAATATGGTAGTTGTGGTGGTAACAAAAACAACAAGCGACTGTTATAAAAAATAAACATAAAACGGGACATTATAAAACATAAAAATACGATATATTGGCAAATGTGAGAGGTTCCCTTTGCAACATAAACAGAAATGGAAGGAATGTGCCACATCAAGATCAGAACTACCACTGAAACATTACTCCAGCACGTATCCAACACGTAATAAATTATGCAAAGAATCTACAATGTAATTTTACAGGGACTGACATGCAGGAATATGTTCACTAACTCAACCAAATATGTAGCTACAGGGTGCCACAAATAGTTGACACATGGAAATTTCTTATAAAAAATGTATAGGCCACTCAACAACTACAAACTTCATACATATTGCACAGCGTCTGTGTAAAGTTTTTTTGTCACCTTGTGCTTGATGTGGCCACCATTCCTTTGAGTAACCTCTTGAAGCTGACAATATGTTTGTAATAACATTTCAACACAAGTCTTCCTCAGCCCCTCTGCTAACTCAGCAAGCATTCCTGTCATGTCCAATTCAATGGATTGATTTGTACAAACACCTCCTTCAAGAAGCCCACAAAGAAGAAGTCGAAAGGATTCAGGTCAGGGATGACATGTGGCCAAAAGGTTCCACATTTGTGTTGATCTGGATAGCAGTTTGACATGATGTTAGGGACAAAAACAGTGTTCAAATCTAGCATAAAATTTGCAGTATGCAGTGTGACACCATCTTGCATAAACCACTGTGTATGCAGAGGCAAGCACTATTTGCTGTAGTTGTGGCAAGAGATCGTTCTGCAGTATATGCAAATACCGCAGAGTTTACTGTTTCGTTCAAAAAGATTGGGCCAATTAAGCTGTGGCTGGACATGGCAACCAAAGCAGTGACTTTCCCTCTGTGACTACTCTTTCCACGAAACTGCCCAGTGGGTTCCATCCACCAAAACCGCATGTTCCATTTGCTCACAGTCCCATCTAAATGAAAACAGACCTTGTCCAAAAACCGTATGTTGAAAAGAATTTCATGTTCTCCTGCTGCCCAGGTTGGGAACTGAAGTCGTCTGACTCTTACTGTCCGAAAGCTTATTCACCACAGCAATTTTGTATGGGAGATTTTCAAATCCTTAATTTTAGCAAACAAGACAACTGTGGCTCTCTGATCAACTGTTAGGCAACCATAAACTGCCATTTTACTGAAATGCCTCTATCCAGGTAGAGTGGTTCGTAAAATGTAATGCCAACTAAAGGCATTTCCAGTAATACTGTAGAATACAGTGTAATTGAAATATCAAAGCAAGAGTATGTACTTTTTTTTACTGTTTTTACAGACATGTCAACCATTTGTGTGCCACCCTCTAATAAGCAAATTACAGAGTTAGACCAAATGCTGCATAATTGAGATTTCCACAACATAAAAGATCCTGAATACACAAGCACAAGGACATGTTCCAGTTTACCTCCATATCTGCAGTCAGTTGAGGAAGTGCAACCTTCTCTTCTTCAATAAATGCTTCATCAAGAATAGCATCTGTGATTTTCAAGTAGTTTGTCATCCGCTCCAGTGCCTCCACATGTAACTTCTTTTCACGTTCCTGGAAATGCAAGACCTTCAATTTCTCTTCCTCTTCCTGCTTCTCTCTTGCTTCCCGTTTCCTCCTGTACTTCTCATCGCTATATACAAATTAAACATATACAGATTACAAGTAAGTAAGCACACATTTCCTCTTCAATAATTTTGAAGGCAAGAATAACAAAATGATTTGTAGACATTTAGTGATGAATGTATTAAAAGTTAAGGAGATGAATTATCTACCATCTACTGATTAAAGAATGTGAGACACAAGGTATAACGAAGTACACATATGAGTCTGGAAATTACCATTTATTTTTCAATATGGAACAGAGTAACCAAGACGAATACTTATGCATATAAAATAACACAGTCTCTTGGGCTGTGTTCAGAAAGTAAGATCTCCAGTGTGGCCTTCAAAACTAGTCAGGAATAACATCCATATTTAGTATGGGAAGGTGGCTTGGCCATACTCGGAACACACGCAGTACTACAATATTAAACGGAAGACGTAAATCACAGGTTGACATTCTGCAGACATTGCAGGACTCATCTCTAATGCATGAATGAAATTTCATTTCAGTAAAATTATTATAAATTGTTTTTTGTGATTTTGAAGTCCACCAACCCACCTAACATACAAAGACAAATATGATGATATGATACATCTTCCGTGCAAAATATACATAAATAAGTTTTATTACTAACAAAATGTACAACAAAGTTCAATTATTCACACATATAGGTGACTACTTGAACATGCTGGAGTAGTCACCTGTATGTGTGGATAAGTGAAATTTGCTAGTAATAAAACATATTTCAGAAATAAAACAATTTACTTACATGCTTGTTATAAGATCTTCTCTACAGAAAAAATTTGATTTTAATGAATCTGCCAGAGAATTGGTCCTTGTGAAGGGGAATTTTAGGGTCTGAGATACATCTTCTTTTTGTTTGGAAGCTGCAAGTATAAGAACAAATATATATAAACTATATGGAAAAACAAGTGTTCTTAGGTGAAAGCAGAGGCAAATGTGGAATGTAAATCATGTACTAACAAACCACCAGAAAATTACCTGCAGTGCAAGGCTCTGCCTCCCTGTCCCTGCACACTTCTATGCGGTTCCTAGAAAGAGACCTACATCGCTGTGGCTTTGTAAGGTCAATGATTAATGGGGTTAGTTTCTCCCTGGCACTTCCAGCGTAGTCAAAAAATCGTGTGGTTTCACCTTTCTGTGGAATTGTTCTGCCACTGAAACATAGGCACTGGTTCATTAACCCTTAAAAAAAACATAAGAAAGGGTACACTACAATTATACATATGAGAGGCTAGCCAAAATATCCGAGACTTTGCTCGTAATAGCATGAATACTTACTTCAAGTCCTAATTTCCACCGTCACCTTCAAAGTAGTAACCTTGGGCTTGTATACAGTGATCCCGGTGATTTTGCCATTTTTGGAAGCACTCACTGATGTCTGCTGGCGTTAGTGTGTTTAGTACCTGTTGCGATTCTGCTTGGATCTCTTCAATGGATATGAAATACCGCCCTTTCAACTGGAGTTTAATTTTAGGGAACACGTAGAAATCGCGAGGAGCCAGGTCAGGTGAGTAAGCATGGTGAGGAATAGAGGTCATGTTATTTTTTTGTCACGAATTCCCTTACAACAAGCGAGGTGTGTGCAGGTGGCATTGTCATGGTGCAACAACCAGTCTCCGTTCTTCCACATCTCAGGTCGTTTGCGCCGAACATTTTCTCTCAGTCGTCTCAAAACCTTGCAGTAAAAATTTCCACTGATGGTTTGACCAGGTGGAACAAACTCTTTATGCACAATCGCTCGAATGTTGAAAAAAATGATCTGCATTGACTTGATGTTGCTGCAGACTTGGCACATTTTTTTCGGTTGCGGAGAGGACAGAGTCTTCCATTGCAAAGACTGCTGCTTTGTTTCCGTGTCATAATTGTACGGCCATGATTAATCACCAGTTATGACCCTGCAGAGGAAGTTAGGATCATGTCTAACTGCTTTTTGCAGCTCGGTGCACACCTGAACCCAACGGTCTCACTGGTCATTGTTCAAGAGACAAGGAACAAACTTTGCTGCAATTCGTCTCATGTTCAGTTCATCCGCTAGAATGCATTGACATGACCTGTATGACAGTCCAACACGATTACAAACATCGTGGATAGTCTGTCTTCTAGGATAACTTCACGCATGTTCACGATCTTCCACAGATTCGGCCATCGTTTAAACACTTAAACCATTCAAATGTTCTTGCTTGACTTAAAGCTTGCTCAACAAAGGCCTCCTTTAGCATTCAGTGGGTTTCAGCTGCAGTTTTGTTGAGCTTGAAGCAAAATTTAATGCAAATTCTTTGCTCCTTAACATCCGCCATTTTGATATTAGCACACACACATAAAAACGGTGCAAAGAAAAGAGCCAAAACTCAGAAACACGTGCTCTTATAAATATGCAAGTTGGCTGACTAACGGTTGAAAGATACAGCACGAGACACCTAGCGTTGCAAGTTCGTAGCGTTAATGGTTTGCGCGGTATATTAGAATTCTCGGAAATTTTGGGTAGCACTTTGTAATACAAATACAGACACAGAATGGTCCTCAAAGGCATGTACAGCTTGAGCCACACAATTCTGCTGCACGGCTGAGACAGAAACTGGTCACTCACAACTATTTGGCCTCTGTCACTGTTCCAGCACCATGACATTTTGGTCAAATACTTCAGCTGGAAAAGACCATTTGGAAAACCTAATGTATAACAGTCTGATTTTTACACATATAAACTGTGAAGCCCAGGACCAGACAGGACTCCTTCAACATGGCAATAAATTTTTCAACTTCTACGAAAGGATTGAAATTTACGTCCAGCAAGGAACTGTCAAGTTTTCAAGGAAGACCTTCTTACTACAGCCATTAATTTCTTCACCCTTCAATTCCCAAGACTTCTTTTCTCCTCCAATCTCATATTCATAACCGAATATATGTTTCTACAGCTGTAAACATCATCCTCTTCTTGCTCTTTTGGTACTCAGTACCATAGAAAACTGCACAACATTTTTCCCAATCAATTTTTCAAAGTGCCCATGCAAATAAAATATACCAATACCCTATACAAGGGCTGGTGAAGCTTTCTGAGGGTGCGTGTTAAAACTGACTATAAATTTTTAAGAAATTTTTTTGTGTGCCCACCAGGACTTTGAACAGCAAAATAAGGTCTTTAACTCTTCCATAATTATTATTAATTACTGCATTATAATCATTAATGTGTATTATATTGCATAAATAATGCACATTATAATTTATTATATTTATAATAAAGATCACGTAGAGGAATGAGGTAAAGAAGAAAATATGGCAGTAACTTGGGCTGATACTATGCCCTGTTTGAAAAGACTAACCCAATAAATAAATAAATAAATAAAATGACTGAATATTTTGTAATTATTACATGTGTATTATTTTTACTGTAAAAATTATAGCACAACAAGAATAAAATACCTGAAAGCATTCTTAGACAGCCTGTTTAATTAATCAATGATGCTTCTGAATGATTTCAAATGAGCCACTTTTAGAAATCACATGTTATTGATAACGACAGTATTAAGCCCACCTAACAAGAGACAACATTAATGACTTTGTGACAGTAATAAGGAAATATTGGCAAGTTTGTGCAAAAATTTAAGGAATTATTCATTTCTGTCGTATTTGTTTTATTTTATAGGTACATTTACCTGTATTCATTTTGTTCTGCTATTAAACAATACAAAAAGGAGAGATTAAAATCAATGCAAACACTGCAAGAAGCCTATTTGAATAATGAATAATAAATGTGTTGATTTAAAACAGATAATTTTAAAATAACAGTATTTATTAATACTGTATAAGCAACAACAGAAATGCCAATGTGACAGTTATAATTTTAACAGGATATATAGAAAAGGGAAAGCAAGTAAACTTATTGTACTATTAGTACAAATTTTGCTGCTGCACCAAGGATGACAGGTATTCAATGTCAGATTTGTACTTGGTTGCTCCAAGAGCTATGCATGCAGCACTGCCTTGTTCATTAAGACTCATACTGACCCTCAGACATCGAGTCTTAGGCACCAACAAATTTAAGACGAAACCCCAATTTAAGAAATTTTTAAGTGTGGAAAATTGTGCCTTACAGTCAACGAAATGCAGCAGTCTGATTAATAATAGTAAATGTCTGTCACATCGAAATTTTCACATCTGTATGTAAAGGTAAAGTGCACCCTTGTACAAGCACTGAGGCTCTGTACAGGCCGTACGGCCCATAAGGGGAGTAGAGGTATAGCTCTACTCTTTCTTGACCACGGCACTAGAAGGGGGTGACGGGTCAGTGTCATGCCCCGGCCACTCTTTAACCCCAGGAAAGAGTTGGTACCCACTGTACAGGAGGCTGGGTGGGCCCCAGGGTCAGTCTGAACAGGTGCGGAAAATCTCGGCCCCACCGGGATTTGATCCCCAGACCGTCCAGCCTGTAGCCAGTCGCTATACCAACTACAATACCTGGCACACATGTCTGTATGAAGGCCCTTGTTATTGCCTTCTAGGACTGTTTGTAAGAAGGTATTAACTCTTCACTCACAAAACAACAAAGACAGTGTGAGCAGAAAGATCAGTTGTCATTAAAAAAAAACACAGCAACTGCCATTATAATAGGAAGGGGATGCTCATCTGGTTCTCATTGGCACACTTGTCCCAAATGTTTACTAAAGAGACTGTAAAATGTTTTGTCCAATGTCATGTATTTGCCCATTCACTGTCAGGCCTATGCCCCAGTGATAAACACCCTGTCAACACTTTCCACCACTCGCGTTTTTGTGTAAAAATGTTTCACTCACACCATTATTTAGTAGCAACGGTAATTCATATACAATCTCTAAGCAGTCAGATATATGCACACGTTCACATATTCTTTCACAATACAGTGACGCTGGTTGGTCAAAAGAAAAAAATGGTACAGCAGTGAATCCTGCATTCCAAGGAAATCTTTCTGCATAACCTTTTGGACACGCGTGCCATAGGTTCACCAGCCCTGCTCTACACTCCTAGTCATAGTACAAATAACATTACCCTTGCCATTGTGACCATCTTCCTGTCATTTCATCTGATGCAGAAACAATGAAAGTCACCATTCAATTTTTTCATACCCTACTGTTTTACTAAGACTTGAGATTGTATGTGAAATGTCAACTCTGCACATCAATACTGTACCAATCAAAATATGGACCTGTATGCTTTAATAATCTGCATCAAATTTGATTTTTTAAGAATTTTAAGAATCACATCAATTTTCATCTCATGCATAAGTCACATTACCGAAACAATACTGGAGATGATATAAAACAAAAACTGAACAGGCTTCAATTGAAAAAGTCATAAAAATTACCCTGTATTCCAGATTGATCTAGGATGTCTATTTTGAGTTTGAAGGGGAACATCAGTGAACTTCTGCAGAAGTTCCAAGTACTGCTTCTTTTCCTCAAGTTTGAAACTCTGAAAGAAATAAAAACAAATCGAACACAATAAAATTTCTGTGTAGACTACAGATATTTGTAAATAAATGCTTAAGATGAATAACGAATACAAAATGGACCAATAAGATTACGAACGAACTATGGAGAATCACCCATCAGAAGTCAAGAGAAAATCGGATAAAAGAAGAAAATGGAATTGGATTGGACACATATTACGTAAAGAAATATAGAGAAAACTGCATTAGAGTGGAATACTCAGGGAATTAGAAGGAGAGGTAGGCCAAAGAGAACGTGGCGAAGGACAATAGAGGATGAGATTAGAAGCAAAAGAAGATCATGGAACGAGGTCAAAGGGATAGCTGGAAACTGCAATGCCTGGAAGCTCTTCATGGATGCCCTGTGCTCCACAAGGAGTAAAAGGATTTGATGATGATGAAAATGTCTGTGTATACAAACAACTTTGTTTCACAAATATTGCATAATATGCTAGCTAATTAATTCCATGCTGCAACTTCCTTCTCGAGTAATTAACATTTGTTCTGCTGACAAAATTCACCATCTTCTTCTATGGAACTGAGATATCTGTTGCTGGTCGTACAAAATTCAGTACTGTACACATCAAAAATACACATTTCTGTGTGAAATACTATTTATATATCAAAAATTATGAATATAGAGATAATACAAACTCTTCCGTTATATCTGACAAATTTAATGCAGCTGGAACATACACCGGTAGAATTATACATAGCGTTGTATCCCTAAATTGCACGTAAAACTAATTTACAGTCCTCAAACATTTTAAAGACAATAAGCATCATATGTTCTTTCCACAGCTTCCTGTTGAACTGGTATAAGAGAGAAAGACTATCAGTTTCATATGCTTAATATAACAAAATAACTGTTTACCTCATACAGAGCAAGCTTTGACTTCTTCTCTTCAGTGCGATTGGATGTGGACAATGTACCACTGTGGCTCCCATTATCATCTTCACTGGAACTTGAACATGTAGATTTCAGGTGCTGCATGACACCTTCAGTTTTCTTTACATTGTCTTGTCTTGATAAAGCATGGATTCTATCAGATGGTGTCTGGAAAATTGAAACTGGAAGAAAAGAACAAAATTTTAGACTAGAGGACCAGAGATGTGATGTTTCCCTAGCTGATAAAGCTTCAATTAGAAGTTTGGGAAGAAAATGTACAAAAAATTGAAAAAGTAAATAATGTGACGCTTTATTACAGCACCAGAAATCAATATTTATCAAATAAAAACTGAATTTTTAGCTTAATAAAAAGTTTAGTGTGTTAAATGGACAACTGTTATCATATTTATCCAACTATGAGAAAAGGCCTTTTCACTTTGTATGTCAATGTAAAATTTGGAGTTAACTTATATTTGAAAACAATGAGTTCCAAACAAAACACACAGCCTGATTTCATATTACACAGATTTATAGTTCTACATTCTTTCAGTATTTAGGTTTAAGGGCCCTCCTGGCACTACATCCTCCTATATCACAACTCACATCATCGGGACAACGTAACTGCGCCTCATGGGCGTCCCAACCTCAGAAGTCCTGCCATGCCCCGGAGGGAGGAGCACAAAGTCCACAAGGACATGTGGTGGTATTGGACACAAAAAAAAACATTCTTTCATTATTAATATATCTCCTTTAACTAACAAACAAACTAACTAACCAACCAACAAAGGAACCAACCAACAAACCGACTGACTGTCTTGAAGCTTTTGCAGCTATCAAATGTGACATTCTTCTCAGGCTGGTAGCCACATCAACATGTAAAGTTCTTCCTAAATTTTATGGACTGACTCTGTCCCCAGCTTCAGGCTGCTACTAATGATTTGGTACCCTGCTGTTCAGCATGCATACCTCCATCCAGTCGGGGCTCGAGATGGAATGCAAGCCAATATGGTTATTGGGCGGAGTAAAAGATAATGAACTTGGCCTTGATTGTCTATTGATGTCTATGTAGACTGTGTAAGTATAATGATTATAGGATTCCATGTTCAGTTTAACATAAAGTCAGCCTCTTTAAGTGATTCTGATGCAGTTTATCTCTACTGCTTCTTTCAACATATGATTCATGTAAGGAACTGGGTATCTGGTCTCTTCCTGGAGTTAGCACAGCTGGACAGTGGAACTGACCACTCACACCCATCTAGCACTAAGGTTGAAGAAAGACTACAGTAACACCTCTATTTCTCCTGTGTCTTCATGGCATGTTACAGGGTGAACCATACTACATTGCTTTTAACCTATAAGCAATATTTCAGGAATGTTATAATCTCTCTCTGTCAAAATTTAAAGAAAATGTACGCACAGGCACTACTGCATCAAATATTCTATAAAAACATTATATTCACAAAACCCGCATATTTTTCCATGGTTTATTACATCACATTTCATGACCTAAATGTACATGGCACTAGTGCAATTCACGCCCCCGAAGCTCAAACATCTGCCATACTGTTATCATTCACAGAAGGTAAAAATACAGGACAATGGGGTGTACTGCAATATATATCTCTCTCTCTCTCTCTCTCACACACACACAATTTTCAAAACACCTCTGGCACTGACTGATGGTGTTGACACGCACAACCATGCAAGTGCCTTTTCTCCCTCTCATGCACGCACATGTGTGTATGTGAGTATACACAGTGTTATTCAGTTTAAAAGTTGTATTTTTTCAGAACTGTCTACTGGAGTATTACAACTTCAGGCACCTCATGGAAGTAGAACAGACAGCCGTTGCACAGATTTTCTGTCATGAACTGCTAGAAATGCCAATTTGAACTCTAACTTCCCAAGGCTTGAGGTCCCTACAGTGCATGCAAAATCTGAGGAACTCCTCCACAGTGCATTTAGTTGAACTGTTGCTACTCTGCAGTAAACAGACCCAGTAATTATTCACACTTATCACGCATGAAAACACAGCAGAACCAATGGTACCTGAGCCAAATGCTTTTGAGGTTGAGTTGGCTATCGGCAAGTTAAAAAGCCACAAATCGCCGGGTATTGATGAAATACCGGCAGAACTGATTAAAGCAGGGGGTGGAACAACTTGCGGGGAGATTCATAAGTTTATCACTTCTATTTGGGAGAAGGAGAAACTGCCTGAAGAGTGGAAGGAGTCGATCATAGTACCTATTCATAAGAAGGGGGATAAAACAGATTGTAATAATTATAGGGGCATTTCACTTTTGCCAACCACTTGCAAAATTT